>Ga0075436_100000021_pt1 | contig 124572 bp, 87 predicted proteins | sample RhiMethybrSRZTD5_FD_75303 | JGI IMG/M metagenome (GOLD analysis project Ga0075436, IMG submission 75303) | Populus rhizosphere microbial communities from Tennessee, USA - Rhizosphere MetaG P. TD hybrid SRZTD5 | ecosystem: Host-associated > Plants > Roots > Rhizosphere > Soil | place: USA...
CTCCAGGACGTCGGCCTGGTGATCAAGCACGGCGTGCGCTACAAGTGAGGGCGGGTCGGGACCTGCAGCGGTCACGGCTCGATCCCAGGGCCTACTCGAGGTGGAGCACCGGCCAAGAAACGGCTCGTTTCCACCTCGTTCAGCTTACTTTCTACGCTGAATATGCCTGGCGATTTGGCGCTCTAGGTCACGAAATGCGAGATAGATGGAAAACTCACTCTCAATGAACCACCCATGGACCCCCGGAACGTTTGAGGCAGGCGAGCAGTTCGAAAGAACGACTGAGCGCTCGACACCGAGGATAATCTGCGGAGACCGCCAACCCTGCATCACCTCAATTCTAGTGGAACTTCCTTCGGCTTCCTTTCTATGCCCACTAAGAACACGGTACCAAAGTAATCGCTCCGCCCCCTCACCCGCGATAGCTGGGCCGATCGCTGGCAGTATGCCCATGCGATGGAGTCGGCGCCGAATAACCGATGTGCCCACGAATTCTTGGCTTGGAAAGAACTCTTCCTCAGGTCCGACAAGGCCATCGGCGATAGCGTTCTCCATCGCTCGTTCTCCGACATACAAATCGAGAATGAACTGCAAAAGAGAAGCTTGCTCGTACGACTTGATATGCTTCGCCGATACACGAAGGAGCGGCAAGCCGGCCTGGGCACAAAGCCGATTCTTGATCTCATCGCGGAGAAGTTGCTTGGGCCGTGAATGATATCGACCGTCAAACTCAATTGCGAATTCCCAAGGATTATCGGCTCCATCACTGGCGACGACAAAATCTAGCGATGCTCGCGAATAGTGCTGAAACTCCCGGTCCGTGAGTTCGCTGCGCTCAGCGGCTATGACGCGGCTTAGAGCTACCTCCTTGAGAACAATGCACCGCCTCTTGCGCGCGAATTGCTCCAAGATTTCAAAGGCGGCTCGTTCACCTCTGGAGAAGATGGCGCCGGATCTAACGTACATTGCAATAATAGTAGAAGCTAGAGCTAGAGGACCTAGGATTGAGGTGAGAGCGAACTGTTCCTTCCCCCGACAGCGTTTCATTGTACCGCAGGAGCCCAGATCGGCATGTGCGCGCCAGGTGACTCAGCGCTGCTTGACCCTGACTCGTTTCTGACCACCAGGAATTGTCGAGAGTTGGATGACAAGGCGCAATGCATCGTTCACCGCTTGCTCGGTCGGGAAGGCCTTGGCGACTTCCGGGTCCAGCAGAACCAGGTTGGTCCCTTCCTTATAGCGTTCGGCATACTTACCTCGCACAGCCCCTTTTAGAAGTTGCCGCAGGTCGTATTCCGGCCGGAGATCGTCACTCTCATCATCATTCTTCATAGGCTTCTTTTTCGGCATGCGTCAGCTCCCTTGCACTAATGATCCGGGTGCGGTCGCCCCGCTCAGTGTGAGAGACGATCAGGAGCCGCCTTCGGAGGGATCTCCCGACCGTGAGATAGCGCTCTTCTTCGCTCGAATGGTCGGGGTCGGGCACCGTCGCACTGAGAGGGTCTCGGAGGACCGTGGCGGCCTCCGCGAAGGAGACTCTGTGCTTGCGGAGGTTACTTTCTGCCTTCCGAGGGTCCCACTCGATCTCCACGGGGTCAAGGGTAATTCCTCTAGGCGCAGAATACAAATTCGCTTCGGCGAAAAGCAGGACCGTAGGTATTCTAACGCGGAAACGAGGCGGAAGCAAGGCTCAGAAAAGGGCTGAAGGGCTGGGACGAGCGATTCGACCTTGGAAGCATCCACGGAGCGTCCCCACGAGCCGTGCCGCTGTCGCACGAGCCGTGCGGTGCCCGCACGATGCTTGCGCCCTATGCCGGCCGGGTAATCTGTGCGGAGACGGTCTTCCACGCGTCGCCGGAGCGGACGTAGACATCGATGTAGCGGCTGACGCCCGGAGCTCTCGTTTTCGAGGTCCAGGAACCCGTAGCCCGCACGAGAGCGACATCGCCGTAGAAGCGCACGTCGACTTCGTCCAGCCGATACTCGGCGAGGTCGGAGCCCTGGGCGGTCATGCGCAGGAAGGCTGGTTTGTCGAGCACCGAACCGTCGGAATCGATGCACACGAACTCGTCGGCCAAGTGCTCCCGATACCACTCGACGTCGCCGGCGAGCGACGCCTGAACGTACTGCTCGTTCAATCGCTTCAGTTGCTGTTCGCGGGACATCGTCTGCTTGTGTCCTTTCTCCCTGCTTCACTCCTGGAGCGGCGTCTCCCACAGCGGCTCCTCCTCGCCGAACGCTTGCGCCAGGTGACGGCCGAGGACGAAAAGGAAATCCGACAGGCGGTTGAGGTACCGCAGTACCTCCCCGGGCACCTCTTCCTCACGGCTCAGCCGCAGCGCCACCCGCTCGCAGCGCCGGCAGACCGTGCGCGCCACGTGGCTCAAAGCGGATGCGGATTGTGGCGCCCGAGCCCGCCGCGCGCCTCGACTTGTCCCGCTGGACGCCACCTCGGCAAGGAGGTCGAGCTCGCGCCGTCTCCCTTGCGGCCAGTCGGTGAAGGTCTCCTTGTCGAGGTGCGGGCCCTGCTCGACGTCTTGAAGACCGCAGCGATCTCTTGAGACCAGGATGCCCAGACGGTATCAGTCTCCGGACGAGCCCTCTTTCTTCCTCCAGCCGGCGACGGCCCTGCGCCGTGCCCTCCGCCACGGCTACACCGTCAGGGACCTGCGCGGCGACGTCCTGGCGGGCATCGTGGTCAGCATCGTCGCCTTGCCATTGTCGATGGCGCTGGCGGTCGCTTCGGGGGTGGCGCCGGCGATGGACGAAAAGCACGCCGCGGCAAAGAATCAACGTTCGTCCTTGCAGGACGAACGCTCCGCGGCCGCGGATGAAAACTACGTTATCGATGAAAGACGTTCCACGCCGGCGGACAAACACTCCGCACCGGAGGAAAGCCAGTCCGCCGCTGAAGACAAGTGCTCCCCGGCCGGCAAGAGCAATCCGGAGAGGCACTTGAGGCCGCCAGATTGGCAGGTCCAGGTGCTCCATAGCGACAGCTCGGCTGTCGCCTATGAAGCCAAGACCCGTCGTTCGGGATTGCTTAGCGACGGACCCTGCGTGTGCCGAACCCTCCGACGTCTTTGCTTTGAGGCACTTCCGGCGCGGCCTCCCTTCTCCTTTTCGACGCCTAAGCGCCCAGGCAGCCGTCGCCAAGGCTCCCGCCATCTGGCTGCTTCTGCGACACCGTCTCCTGTGTTGACGCGCATGCTGAAGAGGAGTACGCTTCATGTAAGTCGCCCCAGGAGAGGAGATTGCGACCTTGCGGCGTTATCTTTAAGCCTCAGGTTCCGAGCCTACGGCTGTCGCTAAGGCATACGCCTCGGGAAGCTTTGACGACGCTCACAGGGCGGTTGGGCGGTACTTGACATGACTGATTCCGAATCGAATTTGCCGACGGCGTAAGATGCGACTCTTAGAGCATCGGCGATCGAGCGGCTTCCGGAACGCCGAGACGAACCAGAGGTTTGAAACCAAACGCTACAAAAGGAGGATTTTGCCATGAAGTATTCCTTAGCCATCGCCACCCTGCTGTTCTCGACGACAGTAGGGGCCTCACCGGCGCTCAAGATCTGCCACGGCGAATACGCGCTGTGCGCCGCCAGTTCCACCGTCCCGGTCCCCGGCAAGACCATCGCCGTGAATGGCAAGACGTTCCCTCTGGGCGTGGCGGTGTGCCCCGTTCTGACGGGCGACAGCATTGCCGACATGAACCTGATGAACAACTCCTGTGACGCGCCCGCGGGCAAGGTCTGGTCGCTGTTCAGCACCGTCAGCAGCTACCCGCAAGCGCCGTCGTGGGCCGTTGCCCCCGCGATCTTCCGCACGTTCACGACCACCGCGAAGCCGGGCGGCGGCATGTCGAACATGTGGTCGTTCCTCTGCGTCAAGCGCCCCCAACCCGTGAACGGCGCGACTCTGGCGGACTGCAAGGGTCCGATGAACGAGAGCCCCTGGACGGGCGCTGCCGTGCCGCCCGGAACCAAGGTCACCACGTCCGCGCCGGCCGGCGCGGCGAACCCGGTCGGAGGGCCTATCCCGTAAGAGATCGGACCTTGCCAGGGCAAGCTAGAAGAGGCTAAGCTGCTCCTTTTCCGGGGGCAACGTTCATATTGAGGCAGATCATGAGTATGAAAGCGAACGACATACTCGGCGCGATTGTTAAGGGCCAAAAAGTGAGCAGACAGCGCCCAACCAAGCGGCTCGAGCGGACTGCTGACGCATCCGCTCAGCCGCAGTGGCGTTGGGCGCGCCGCGGCGCTCTTCGCCCCCCGCCCACTAGCAGCGCCTCGACCCTGGGTTCACTCCTGGAGCGGCGTCTCCCATAGAGGCTCCTCCTCGCCGAACGCCTGGGCCAGGTGACGGCCGAGGACGAAGAGGAAATCCGAGAGGCGGTTGAGGTACCGCAGCACCTCCCCGGGCACCTCTTCCTCACGGCTCAGCCGCAGCGCCACCCGCTCGCAGCGCCGGCAGACCGTGCGCGCCACGTGGCTCAAGGCGGAAAAACGGCCGCCGCCGGAGAGCACGAACGAGCGCAGGGGGGTCAGGCCCTCGTTCCAGGCGTCCATGGCCGTTTCCAGCCAGCCGATCCGTTCCTCGGTGATGGGCTTCTTGACCCGCCCGAGGTGCTGGACCGGCGTCGCCAGAGTGCTCCCCAGATCGAAGAGATCCTGCTGCACGCGGTGGACGGCCTCCAGGCAAGCGCGCGCCACCTCCGGCTCGCGGTCCGCCTCAGCGAGCGCCGCGCGCAGCATCCCGAGCACCGCTTGCAGCTCGTCGACGGTGCCGTAGCTCTCGATCCGCAGCGAGTCTTTGGCGACCCGCTCGCCGCCGACCAGCCCGGTCTCGCCCGCATCGCCGGTCTTCGTGTAGACCTTGTAGATCCTCATGGCGTGGAGCTCTCCTGCGACGACGCATCCTACCCTTGCGGCGGGTCAATCTCCCAGCGCCGGTCTCGAGGGTCTGCTTGTGCCCTCCTTCGCGGCGGCCGGAAGTCGTGGAGCGCGGCCAGATCGACCGCCTCTGGCAGATGGTCTTCTTCCTGGAATCTGGCGTGGCGTCCTGAGTCCGCAAGCCGGGGGGAATTCAACCGGCTGGATTCAGGGGGCTGAAGGGTACGGCGGATTGGAGGCCGGCCCGGCGCTGCCCGGCGGGGTGGGCCTGGTGGTCGACGCGCCTCCCCAACCGAAGAGAAGCCACCCCGCCGCGACCACGGCCAACATCAAAAGGAGGACCGCGGCGATGAGGAGCAAGACGAAGCGGCGATCCTCGTCCGCGCTGTGCTCCGAGGGAGCGAGCGCGTGAGCCTCCGCCGGCAGCGGTGGAACCGGCACGGGGCCGCGGACGGGTTGGATCGTTGCAGCCCGGCGCGCAGGCTGCGCAGAAACCACAGGCACTTCGCCTGACGCCGGCCCGGCCACCTGACGCAACGCTTCGGCCATCTCCGCGGCGTCCTGGAAGCGGGCGGCGGGATCGGGAAAGGTCGCCCGCGCCAGCACTTTGAGCAGCGGATCCCGCCCCGCTGAACCTGTGCCGCCACCCCCCTTGAGCCCGCTGGCAAAGGCGAGGCGGCGCATCAGCAACCCGACCGCGAAGAGATCGGTCTGGGGCGTGAATAGCTCGGACATCAGGTGCTCGGGAGGGCAGGGAGTCAGCGGCTCGAAGAAGAGCTGCGTCAATCCGAGCCCGGTGAGGATCAGATGGCCATCGGGAGCCATGACGATCTGGTCCTCGCTCACGTGCCGGTGCACGATGTCCTCGCCGTGCGCCTCGGCCAGGATGTCCAGGAGCTGGCATCCCCAATCGATCAGCAGGCCGCGGTCTGGCCGCTCCCCCTGGGCCAGCAGGTCGCGGAGGGTGGCGCCTTCGACGGGCGCGAAGGCGACCAGCAAGGAGGCATCGAGCGCGGCGAGCTCGTAGAGGGTCGGGATGCCACGGTGGTAAATCCGGAACAGCGACTGTGTTTCGGCGAGCAGAATTTCCCAGGGGGTCGTCTCCGGAAGGGCCCCCGGCCGCGACGGCGGGATCACCTTGAGCATCACTTTGCGGTCGCTGCGCGAGTCGATCGCGAGGTAGAGGGCACCGAACGGAGCGGGCCCCAGGTCCTCCAAAATCTGGTATGGACCGACGTCCTCGACGCCTCGAATGACCGGTGTTGATAGCATGCTCATGGCTCGTCCGCGGGCACGGCTCTGAGGGATGCAAGCTCCGTGCAGGGCGGGTTCAATCAAGAGAGTGTGAGCTGGAGGGGCGAGGGGGACAGATGCGGATCGGAATCCTCGCAGATACGCACAATCTGCTGCGGCCGCGGGCGATCGAGCTGCTCAGCGGCTGCGATCGCATCCTGCACGCGGGCGATGTCGGAGACCCGTCGATCCTGGAAGCTCTGCGCCGGATCGCGCCGCTCGCGGCGGTGCGCGGGGACCGAGACCATGGCGCCACGGCGGCGGAGCTGCCCGCGGCTCTGGCAGGCGAGCTCGACGGCCTGCCCTTCCGCATGGTCCACCGGCGGGAAGACGCCGATCCGGCCTGGCCGGCACGGTTGCGGCTGCTCGTCTTCGGTCATTCGCACCGGCCCGAGCTCGCATGGCAGGGTTCTTGCCTCCTCCTCAATCCGGGTTCTTGCGGTCCCCGGCGCTTTCATCTCCCCTTGACGCTCGCTATCCTCACTGTAGCCGATCAGCGGATCGTGCCAGAGATTCGAGCGGTGGAGTGAAAGCCGTTCGAGCCGCGTTTTCCAGGGAGGGTTCATGCGTCAGTTCATTCATCAGCTACGCGTCGCCTCGGTGTTTCTTTTCGTCGGGCTCCTTCAAGCAGGTCTCGTCGCCGCCTCGGGATTCGGCGTCTTCCAGCACGGGGGTCGCGCCACCGGCCAGGTCGGAGCCTTCACGGCCCGCGGATCGGAGCCTTCCGCGCTGTCCTACAACCCGGCTGCCATCACCCAGCTCCCCGGCCTGCAGCTCGAGACGGGGCTCGACTTCAGCAACTCGAACAATCACTACGACACCACTTCCGGCACCTTCACGGCCAAGCACATCATCGACTTTCCGCCGGAGCTCTATCTCACCTGGAAAGCGAAGGAGAGCCCCATCGCTCTGGGGTTCGGAGTCGACTCGCCGTTCTGGAGCAAGGTCAACTGGTTTCCGGCCCTCTTCCCTAACCGCCTCCTCAAGCGACAGTTCGAGCTGGCTCTCTTCGAGGCCCATCCGGTGGTGGCTTGGGACCTCGGCGAGGGCTGGAGCGTAGGCGGCGGCCTGCGCTACATTTATGGCAACGAAGTCCAGGGCGACAACCGGCTGGTCGCCGTCCATCTGGGCGGCTTACCCACGACGACCGTCGAGATCGAGCGCCAGGCGGACACCAACGTGAACGGCCTCTCCTGGGACGCGGCGGTTCACTACGGCCAACCCACCTGGGGCTGGGGACTGGTCTATCGGGGCGACGCCACCGTCAAGGGGACCGGCAGCCTGGACTACACGCCGCGCGATATCGCCGTTCCCGGCCTCGAGCCACTCGTTCGCGACGCGTTTCCCTCGGGGCACGCCCGGCAGTCCTTCGACATCCCCCGCGAGGTGCGGACCGGCGTCTGGGCAGCTCCCTACCCCGAGCTGCGCGTCGAGCTCGACGTCGCATGGCAGAGCTGGTCGAGCTTGAGAGACACCAGAGTGACCTACAACCCGGACCCCGTGGGCGAAGGCGGGACCGTCGTCACGCCCCGCGACTGGAAGGACACGTACAACGTCCGGCTGGGCGTGGAGGGGAATATCACCGAGGCCTTCCTGATCTATGGCGGCATCTCCCGCGAGCCGAGCCCGGTGCCGGCGCACAACCTGCTGCCCGACTTCCCGCGCGGCGACGCGATGGTCTACGCCGCAGGAGCCAGCTACGACTTCCCGAAGATCTCGCTCGACCTCGGCTTTTCCTGGCACCAGCACGACAACAACAAGACCGCCATCCCCGAGCCGGGGAACCCGGGCGTCACCGGCACCTACCGGGCGAACGACAAGGTATGGGCGGCTTCGGGCCGCTGGCGGTTCTGAAACATGCCGGGCGTGTAGGCGGTGATGCGGCCGGTGAAGGCCGAGGCGGCGACGGTGAGCGGCGAGGCGAGCCACAGCTTGCCGGGGCCGGAGCGCCCCTTGTAGTTGCGATTGATGGCGCTCACGGTGACCTCGTCGGTGGACTCGGAGACGCCGGGGCCGCAGCCGATGCAGGCACCGCAGCCGGGATGGATCAACGTCACGCCAGCCCGCTCGAAAGTCTCGGCGAGACCGTTGCGGCGGACGAAGCTCTCGACCGCCACCGAGCCGCATTGAATCAGGAACCGCACTCCGTCGGCCACCTTGAGGCCGGCGTCCACCGCCTCTTTGACCACCTGGTGATAGAAGATCAGGTCGTCGATCTTCCCCGCCGTGCAGCTCCCGCCATAGGCGATGTCGATGGGGACGTCGCCGATCTCGTCGACCCAGGCGCCGTTGGTGGGATCGGACGGGACGCCGTGGTCGGGATCGCCCGGGTGGGCCACCATCGGCCGCAGCGCCGAGAGATCGATGGTGTGCACGCCGCCGGCGTATTCGGCGTCCGGGTCCGGCGCCACGGCGCGTAACCGCATCGCCTCGACGTCCACCCCCGGCCGCCACTCCGCGAGCCAGCGGAAGGTCTCGTCGTCGGCGATCACGATGGCGGTCTTGGCCGAGCATTCGGTGGCCATGTTGGTGAGGGTGGCCCGCTCGTCCATGGAGAGGGTGGCGACGCCCGGGCCGGTGAATTCCATGACCCGGTCGAGGGTGTGCTGCGGCCGCGCGTGCTCCAGAAGGATGAAGAGCATCAGGTCTTTGGCCGTCACCCCCGGTCCGAGCTTGCCCACCAGCTCGAAGCGGATCGATTCCGGGATCTCGATCTGCGTGAAGCCCTGGTGGATCAAGTCGGCGTACTCGGTGGAGCCGACGCCCCAGGCGAGGGCGTTGTTGACGCCGCCCATGCAGGTGTGGCTGTCCGTCGCCTGGATGAAATCGCCGGGATCGATGAGCTGCTCGCGCGCCACCTCGTGGCAGATCCCCGGCGAGATGCCGTCCTGGGCCGAGAAATCGCGCACCCCGGTATGGCGCTGGAACTCGCGCTGGAGCTGGCGCAGGGTCTCGATCTTGTCGCCGAAGACGCGCATCTTGGGCACTTCGTCGGCATAGACCAGGTGGTCCTCGAAGACGGCGAGCTTGGCCGGGTTCTTCACCTGGTAGTCGGCGCCGTACTCCTGCTCCAGGAAATAGTGGACCTGCGCGGTGGTGAACTCGTGCGAATAGCCGCCGTCGACTCCGACCACCACGGCGTCGCCCGGCTTCACGTACTTCGGTCCGTCTCCCGGGAGATGGCGGGCCAGGATCTTCTCCGCCATGGTCATCGCACGCGGGCCGGTCTCCGGCTGCGGCAGCTCGATCGCGCCGGCGGCGAGCGCCTTGGAGAAGGGGAAAAGACCGCCCTCTCGGATGACGATCCGCGTGATCGGGTCCCACCCGGCGCAGAACTCCTCGAGCGGGATGCCCTCCTCCGCCTGCAAGCGGCGGAGCTGGGCGTGGTCGCCCATCAGCACGCCCTGGCTGATGTTGTTGCGGGCGTGGATGGGAGCGAACGAGGCGGCGATGGCGATGCGGATGCCCGACCACTTCTCCGCCTGCACCGCGGTCTCCCGCGAGCTTCCCACCCCCTTGCGGAAGCCGGACACGATGACCTCGAAGTTGCCGTTCAGGAGCGCATCGCGCTCGAACAGCCGCTTGCCGTCCACGATCAGGCCGGCATAGGCGTCGCGGGCGATGTCCTCCGGCCGATGGCTGAAGCAAACCCAGGCCGGGGTCATGGCATCGGTGTTGATGTCGTCGAGCAGGTCGTCGACCGCGAGGTCCGCCATGCGGAGGTCCAGCTCCCCCTGGAGCTGACGGCGGATCAGCTCCGGGTCCTTGGTGAGAAAGAGGACCCGTTTGCCGGGGGTCAGACGGATGGTCGCGGGCGGCTTCATCGGTCACGCTCCTCTCGCATCCCTGTCATTGTAACGCCACATCCCGACACCAGCCTTCCCGGAGCAGTGGCGGTGATATAAGCGGCCTGGTGAGCGTGAGCCCCCAGAGCCTCTACGAGCTGGTGCTGCAGAACCTGTCGGCGGCCGGCAAAGCCGGCGGACCGGCCCTGCCGCCGGCGCGGCCTTCAGCGGCGGTGGTGCCCTGGCGGCGGGAGGGCGGCGCGGTGGAAGTGTACTGGGCACGGCGTGCCGAGGAGCTGCCGTTCATGGGCGGCTGGCACGCCTTCCCGGGCGGCGGCCTGTCACGCTCCGACGCCGCGGTGCCGGTGGAGGGCCGGCCGGCCGGCGCGGGTGAAGGCCCGCCGGGCGCCGGCTTTCCGGAGTCGTTGCGCGGCGGCAGCCAGGAAGAGGCGCCGGGCCCCGACCTGATCCCCGGGATCGTCGCCTGCGCTCTGCGCGAGCTGTTCGAGGAGACCGGTCTCCTCCTCGCGAGCCCCAGCTCCGACCCGGCGTCCCTCGGCCGGGCGCAGAGCGCGCTCCTCGCCAAGGAGCGGACGTTCGCGGAAATCCTGGAGGACCTCGGGGTGCGCCTCGACGCCTCGCGCCTTGTGTGGGCCGGGCGCTGGGTGACGCCGCCGTTCGCGCCCGTCCGCTTCGACAACCGCTTTTTCCTTCTCGAGTGGCCGCAGAGCGAGGTGGTGCAACCGGCGGTGATTCCCGGTGAGCTCGCGGAAGGCGAGTGGATCGCTCCCTCCGCAGCTTTGGAGCGTTGCCAGAGCGAGGCCCTCGCCGCGCCGCCGATCCTCCATATCCTGGAGGTCCTGGCGCAGGACGGACCGGATGCCGGCCTGTCCCGCCTGCGCGATCCTCAAGAGGCCAATCTCGGGCCGATGCGGCGGATCGAGATGCGTCCCGGCATCTTGATGTTCCCTCTCGCCACCCACACGCTGCCGCCGGCCTTGACCACCAACACCTACCTCCTGGGAACCGGCGAGGCGGTGCTGGTCGATCCCGGCTCGCCGCTCGACGTCGAGAACGAGCGCCTGGAGCGGGCGCTGACGGTGGCTCGCGACCGGTTGGGGCGGCGGGTGACCGCGATCTGGCTCACCCACCACCACCCGGACCACGTCGGCGGCGTCGAACGAGTCCGGCGCTTTCTCGATGCCCCCGTCCTCGCCCATCCGGCCACCGCCGAGCGCCTGGCCGGCCGCATCGCCGTGGACGGTTCGCTCGCCGACGGCCAACGCATCGTCCTCGCCGGCGATCCGCCGTACCCGGTGCGGGTGGTCCACACTCCGGGGCATGCGCGCGGCCACCTCTGCTTCCTGGACGAGACGTACGGCTCCGTCCTCGCCGGCGACCTGGTGGCCGGCCTGGGGACGATCGTCGTCGATCCTCCGGAGGGAGACATGGACGACTACCTGAGCTCGCTCGCCAAACTGGCGGATCTCGGTCCGCGGACCCTGTTCCCCTCCCACGGCCCGGCGATCAAGGATGCCGTCGGGAAGCTGCGCGAGTACATCGAGCACCGTCTCTGGCGCGAAGACCGGGTCCTCACCGCCTGGAGCCAGGGACTGCGTACGCCAGCGGCAATGCTGCCCACCGTCTACGACGACGTCCCGAAAGAGGCCCATCCTCTCGCCGAACGGCAGATCCTCGCGCACCTGGACCGCCTGCGGAAGGCGGGCCGGATCGGTCCCGAGGAGAGATCATGACTCTGCCTTCCAAGCTTTCTCGGCCGTTCCGCGCTGCATGCGCGGCGGCCTTGTTCTCCTGGGCGCTGCCAGCTCTCGCCGCTCAGGCGCCCGTGGCCCAGCCACCCACAGCCCTCGCGGCTTCATCCGCGGCCGGCCATTGGGAGGGCGCGATCGACATCCCGAGCCTCACGCTGGTGGTGAAGGTGGACCTCACCGCCGGCCAGGCGTGGAGCGGCGCGATCGACATTCCCCAGCAGTCGGCCAAGGGGCTGCCTCTGGACAAGATCGCGGTCGATGGGGACCACGTGCGCTTCTCCATCGCCGGCATCCCGGGCGATCCGACGTTCGACGGGCGGTTGGACAAGGGCGAGATCCGCGGCACGTTCACCCAGGGACCGGGCTCGTATCCCTTCCACCTCGGCCGCGAGGCGGTGAAGGCGCCGCGCCGGCCGCAGGAGCCCCAGCCGCCGTTTCCGTACACCGAGGAAGAGGTGACGTATCAGAACGGGGACATCCGCCTGGCCGGTACGCTCACCCTGCCGCCCGGCCCGGGGCCTTTCCCCGCCGTCCTCCTGATCACCGGCAGCGGCGCGCAGAACCGGGATGAGGAGCTGCTCGGTCACAAGCCGTTCCTGATCATCGCCGACCACCTCGCCCGCGCGGGCATCGCCGTGTTGCGGATCGACGACCGCGGCATCGGCGGCTCGACCGGGACCGTGAGCGACTCCACCACCGAGGACTTCGCGGGCGACGTGCTCGCCGGCGTGCGGTTCCTGCAGACCCGGCCGCGCATCGCCAAGGACCGGATCGGCTTGCTCGGGCACAGCGAGGGCGGCCTCATCGCGCCGCTGGCGGCCAGCCGCTCCACAGACGTGGCGTTCATCATCCTCCTCGCCGGCCCCGGCGTTCCCGGCTCCGAGATCATTCCCGCTCAGGTCGAGAGGATCGATCGGGCGGAAGGGCTGGACGCCGAGCTGGCCCACAAGCAGGCGGAGCTCACCCGCGCCGCACTGGCCTTGGCGCGCACCGAAAACGACCGCGCAGCGCTGCGGACCAAGCTCGAGAAGTTCTTCGCCGAGAACCCCGACGCCATGGACACCAAGGCCGTCGAGTCGATCGGCGGCGTGCAGAAGTTCCTGGACTTGCAGGTCCTCACGCTGAGCAGCCGCTGGTTCCGCTTCTTCTACGACTACGATCCCCGCCCGGCGCTGCACAAGGTACGGGTGCCGGTGCTCGCGGTCAACGGCGAGCTCGACACGCAGGTCCCCGCCGAGCAGAACCTGCCCGCCATCGAGCAGGCGCTGCGCGAGGGCAAGAATCCGGACGTGACCGTCCATCGTATGCCGGGCCTCAACCATCTCTTCCAGACGGCCAAGACGGGCAGCCCGACCGAATACGCGACGATCGACGAGACCATGTCCCCCGCGGTCCTGGATCTCGTGACGCAGTGGATCTTGGAGCGCTTCGGCAAGCCGGCGAAAGCCGCAGGCGGCGTTTGAAGCCGGGTCAGGGAGCGGAGAGCCGGCCTCCCTGCGTGGCCAGGATGCCGCGGCGGATCCCTTCCTCGAAGACCTCTTCCATCCGGTCGCGCATCGCCGCCGTCACCTGGCTGTAGCCGAGGTGCGCGGCGACTTCCCGGGTCAGAGTCCGGCGATCGATTTCCCGGCTGCCGGCCAGCACGGACTGAATCGCGGCCAGGAGAAAGTCGTCGTCGTAGCGGGCGAATTTCGGCGTGGCCGCCAGGATGAGGCCTCCGTCGCGGTAGACGATGCGGCGTTCGAGCGCCGTCTCCAGGAGCGCCGCGAGCTCGCCCGGCTCCAGCCGCTCGGAGCGCGCGATGCCGAGGCGCACCGCCACACGGCGAAGCAGATCGCCTTCGCTCATGGCCGCGGCGCCCCAGCAGACTTGGCGGAATGCCGCGAGCGCCTCCGCCGCGAGCGCTCGCTTGCCGGCCGGCCGCAGTCGCGGCAGCGCTTCCAGCCGTGGCCGCCGCTCGAGCTCCCGAGCGGAGCGCACCCGCTCGACCAGCAGCGCCGCCGGCTCGTGCTGGCGCCCTTCGTCACGCGCCAGCTCCGCCTCGGTGGGGACGAGCTCGCCCCGGAAGGCCCGCTCCAGGATCGTGCGCGGCAACCGCTCCACTTGTACCCACGCCGCTCCCAGTCTCGCCTCGATGGCGTCTGCGAGATCGAAGAGCGCCTCGATGCGGCGCACGATCTCCTCCTGCTCGGCGAGAGGCGGCACCGGCACCGGCATGGTCCGGAGCTTCGCGGCGTTGATGTTCGACTGGCTCACGCAGTCCGTGCGCACCGTGCGCGCCCATCGCCGCCCCCAGGGAGAGTTGATCCATGCGCACAGATAGTGGCTCGACACCAATCGCTCGTCGCAGCCGATGCGCACCAGATACGACGCGAACACCGCCGCGAAATCGTGATCGAAGACCGCGGCCTTGCCCACCAGCTCCGGACTGTTCGTGCGATTGAACAGGATGTCGCCGCGCCGCAGCCGATAGAGCTCAATTTTAACCACACCGGGATCGATCACTTTAAGGTCCGAAAGATCGACGGCGCCTTCCTGGATGTTGCCCATACGCAACATCGGCACTCCGTTCTGCAGGCTTTTCGCGGCGCGCACCGAGGTGCCGTACTGGAGCGTGCGGACGATGGTTTGGAGCGGCACCAGAGACCAGCCTTCCGGCACTTCGGGCACCGGCAGGGGCTCCGGCGCCAGCCACGCGGCGAGGTCGGCCGGAGGCTTCGGCGGGCGCCGCCGCTCCGCCTCGGCTCCCTGTGCTTTCGCGGCCCAGTCAGCCCGTCGCGCCGCGTGCACGCGGCGGAGCGCCACCGCGGACGACTCGATGCCTGCGTTCCTCTCGCGCCATTGCTCCGTGAGCCGGCCCGAGGTCGCATCGGCGAGGACCGACTGGCGGAAACGCTTGATCACCGACCGTGTCCGCTGCAACCGCTCGCGTGCTCTCTGGGCTCCGGCGAGCAGCTCCTCGGCCCGTTCGACAATCCTTTCCTGTTCGGCCCGCGGCGCCAAGCGGAGCACCGTACCGGCGAGGAAATCCGAGAAATCCAGATTGCGCAGATTGGTGGTCTGCGTCTGGTAATCCGTGATCTCGCCGCGCAGATATTTCTCCTCGAGCGCGAGCTGCACGTACGCCGGATCGACGGCAGGATGGATCCGCATCATCCGGCAAAAATTGGAGCAGACGAGAGGGTTCTTCGCCCGCCGCAGCGCCTCCTCGTCGATGCGCAGCGTGCGGCCCACGGGCTGACCCGGGCCGCCGCCCGAGATCTCGACGATGAGATCGCCGGCCTGCAGCAGGCGCTTGCCGAGCCGGGAGCGGCGGACCCACCGCTGCGCCGCGGTGGCGCCACGCTCCCGCGCCCAATTGCGGAACTCCGTGCCGCGGATCACGCTCACTCTTTCGAGCCCCGGCTTCTCCACCGGCTCGCCCCACTCGCCGCCGATGGCGTGGACGACGATCTCTGCCAGCTCGACCTCTGTCCAGCCTTCGGGCAGGAGACTGCCGTCCCCGGCCAGGCTCGGCAGCGGGCGCTCGGAGAAGACCGTCACTCAGGCGTCCCTCAGCGCGCGGGGCCGCCTCGGCACCAAGTCGCCGGCTAGGAGATCGATGATCGAGGCCAGCTCCTCCACCGCGCCCTCGAGCTCGGCGATGGCGTCGGCCGCCAGCTCTTCCGGCTCGGGGAGCTCGTCACCGTCCAGCGAGTCGTCCCGGAGCCACTTGAGGGCGTCGATCTTGAAATCGCGCGCCCGCACCTCGGCGATGGGAAACGAGCGCCAGCGATCCTCCAGCGAGTCGCCGGCCGAGCGGCGGGCGCGGCCGCCGGGATCCTGGCCGTAGCAGGCCTCGAAGGCGGCGAAATGGGCGTGGGTCAGCGGCCGGTCCTTCTTCGTGATGCGAGGAACATTGCTGCGCGCGTCGTAGACCCACACCGTCTCGGTGGGCCGCCCCTTGGCGAAGAACACCACGTTCGTCTTGGTGCCGGCGCTGTACGGCGTGAAGGTGCCGTTGGGCAGCCGGAGCACGGTGTGCAGGTCGCAGTCCTGGGTGAGGATCTTGAACACCTCGCCCGCCAGATCGGCGAACAGGCAGTTGTCCGGCACCACGACCGCCGCCCGGCCGCCCGGCTCGAGAATGGTCACCACGTGCTGTAGAAAATTGAGCTGTTTGTTGGACGTCGTGATCGCCATGTCGGCGCGCCCGGGCACCTGATTGGCGCCCTTGCTGCCGAAGGGCGGGTTGGTCAGCACGACGTCGAAGCGCCGCCCGTCATGCGGCTCGTAGATCGAATCGCCGAGCTTGATCTCCGGCTCGAGGCCGTGGAGGTAGAGATTCATCAGCGCCAGGCGCCGGGGCCGGGGCACCAGCTCCTGGCCGAAATACGTGCCTTGCCTTACTTGTTGCGCGAGCTCGGCGCGTTCCTGCGGGTCGCCGCGGCTCACCGCGGACAGCCACTCGTAGGCGCCCACCAGGAAGCCGCCGGTGCCGCAGGCCGGATCGCATACCGTGAGGCCCTCCTGCGTGCGCGGATCGGGGCGCATGCAGCGGACGATCGTCTGGATGAGGAGGCGCGGCGTGAAGTACTGGCCCGCGCCCTTTTTTCCCTCACTGGCCGCCTTCTCAAGCAGCCCTTCGAACACCGCGGCCTTGACGTCCACGTCGAGGGCGGTCCACTCCGTCTCGTCGATGAGGCCGATCAGCTTCCTGAGATTCAGCGGATTGTTGAAACGGGATCCGGCGCCGGCGAAGATGTCGCCGAGCAGCCCCTCCTGGCGGCCGAGGGCAAGGAGAGCGGCCTTGTAGTGGCCGGTGAGCGCTGCACCGGCGCGGCCCGCCAGCGCCGGCCACGAGCAATCGACCGCGGCCTCGTCCTCCGTTCCGCTGCCGCGGATGGCGGAGAGGTCGATGCCCCTCTCGTCCGCCATCTTGAGAAAAAGCAGGTAGGTGATCTGCTCGATGTACTCTCCATAGTCGATTCCGTCGTGTCGAAGCGTGTGGCAGAAGCCCCAGAATTTCTGGACGACGTCACTCATGAGTGTCGATCACCTCGCGTGCTGGAGAACCGGAGTGAACCTCCGTTCAATGCCGCGCTATCGTAGCGGAAAAAGCCCCGGATTTGCAGGGGTATTCGCGATTGCGACTGGAAGGTACAGAGTTTTCCGTGCAACGATAACAAAAGCGGCCGGCGCTGTAGCCTACCTGGCCGAGAAGTGCGCAGCGCGCGAAAAACCTTGCTATAGAAGAACCTTCCGCTGCAGCTCCGCGACCCCGCGAAGGTCCGCGAGGAGCTGCGCCCGCGCCGCCTCCCGTCTCTCCCGATCGGGCATGCGGAGGATCGCTGAGGGGTGGAGGGTCGCGGTGAGCCAGGGCGCCCAGGAGGTTTGGAAGAACCGGCCATGCTCGCGGGTGACGCGGAAAGCCGGTCCCATCAGCGACTGCGCCGCGGTCGCCCCGAGGCAGACGATGACGCGCGGCTTGATGAGGGCGAGCTCCGCCTCGAGCCACGGCCGGCATGCCTTGACTTCGCTCAGCGTCGGCTTCTGATGGATCCGCTTCTTCCCGCGCGGCTCCCATTTGAAGTGCTTCACCGCGTTCGTGACGTAGACCTCGTCGCGCGGAATCCCAGCCGCCTCGAGAGCTTCGTCCAACACCTGGCCGGCCGGCCCGACGAACGGCTTGCCCGCGAGATCCTCCTGATCCCCCGGCTGCTCCCCGATGAAGAACGCCGAGGCCGAGCGCGGGCCCTCCCCGAGCACGGCTTGCGTGGCCCGCCTGTAGAGGTCGCACGCCGTACACGCCTGGGCCGCCTGCCAGAGCTTGGGAATCGTCGGCTTTCCAGGAATGAAGTCGAGCGCGGACGGATGGCTCGTCGCCATGGCACCACACCTCCCGTTCTCTGGGACGAGTACAAAGGCCGTGCCAGCACATCGGGGGTGTCCCGTTTTTCTGTCCAGAGCACACTCTCCTAGTGAAAGCAGTCAAGCATGTACGGCTGAGGTTCTTGCTCCGGGTCTGGCAGGTCTTGCGGGGGGAAGTGGCCGTCGTGGCCATCGACATCCCGCGTGGATTTCTCTAGGAGGGTTCTCTTATGTTTCGTTCTCCTTTCCGGGTTGTCGTCGTCGCAGTCATCGCGCTCAGTCTCACCCTGTCCCTGGCCACGGCCGCCCAGGCACGGCCCCGCGATCCCGCTGGGCCGGCTGCCGCGGCGGCGTCCCACGTCGGGTGGCTCGAATCCGTCCTGGCCTGGGTGGCCAGGCTCGTGGGGGCGGAGCCGCTGCCCACCGCCAAGGGCGACAATCGACCGTTCGGGTCGTGCATCGATCCGATGGGCAATGGTTGCCCTGGCGGCTAAACGGGTTTGGTGGGGCGGCGCTGAGCCGCCGCCCTGGAGGATTTCGCAGATGTGGCAAGCGCATCCCACAGTCGAAGATTTCGCGCTTTTTCTACGGGGCGAGACGCGAACGGGCAGCTCGCGCAGCAACGCGCGAGCGGTGCTGCACATTTTGAGAGGCTGCTCGGACTGCCGACGGCAACTGAGCGCCATGGGCTGGGCCGAGGCCCGTCTGGAGCGCCTATTCCAGCGTCCGACGAGGGAGCTGACGCCCGCGGAGGCTGCTGCACTGGCGGCAATCCAGCAGTATGACTACGACAAAGCCTTTGGGAAGGCGGAACGCTCTCTGGCCGCTCTCTTGTCGCCAGAGACTGTGCCAGAACGGTCGGTTGAGGGGCTCATGGCAGAGCTTGCAAGGCTTCCGGAGGATGAGCAAGATCGCTGTTTGGCGCAGCCAGAGCTCGCCCATGTCACGCTGGTGCGCAGGCTCATGGAGGACAGCCACACCCTACGGTACGAGAACCCGCGCATGATGCTCCGTCTCGCACGCCAAGCCAAGATTGCGGCGGAAGCCAGCACGATCGACGCGGCGGGGAACCCGGAGAGGCTCTCCGACCTACGAGCGCGGGCATGGGGGGACTACGGCAACGCGCTCAGAGTGTGTGGAGATCTGGCACCGGCTGAGGAGGCGCTCACCGCCGCGCAACGGTATCGGCTGGCCGGAACGGGCGATCTGCCGCTGCGCGCCCGCCTGCTCCAGCAGTGGGCCTCGCTCCGCACGTCGCAGGGGCACTTCGACCAGGCGATCGCCCTGGACGGCGAGGCTGGAAGGATCTATCGAGAGCTCGGCGAGCGCCACAGCCTCGCCAGCACCATGGTTCAAGAAGCCATCGCCTCTCTCTACGCCAATGAAACGGAGAGAGCGATCGGCACGCTCAACCGCGCCATCCCGCTAATTGATCCGGAGGAGAGCCCGGAACTCCTCCTGGCCGCGTGCCACAACCTCATCCGCGGCTATATCGACCTCGGCCAAACTGACCAAGCCCTGTCGATCTACTTTGAGGCGCGCGATCTCTACACGGAGTTCAACCCCAATACCACCATTCGGCTGCGCGCCCGCTGGCAGGAGGGACAGCTCCTCCGCGACCTCGGCTCTCTGCAGGCCGCGGAGGCCGCACTCACCGAAACGCGCAAAGGATTTCTCGAGCGGGGAATCGCCTATGAGGTGGCGTTGGTTTCCCTCGACCTCGCTTGGGTTTACGTCCTGGCGGGCAAGGTTGCCGAGGTCAGGCGCACCGTGGCCGAAACAGTCCCCATCTTCCGCGCCCTGCATGTGGGTCGCGAGGCCATCGCGTCGTTGCTCCAGCTCCAGCGGGCCGCCGGCCAAGAGCAGCAGGCCCTGGAGCTGATTCGTGTCCTAAACCTGCGTCTAGCTCCCCTATCGCACACCGCGAGGTAGGCAGCCTTCAAGCTTGCTTGCGCGACCTTGGACGGCACCCTCGCGCCGCCCCAGGTTCTCTATGGTGACGTCCGATGGCGTTTTTCCCCCCCGCCTGTAGAATGAACGCGGGCTCGGTAGGTCATGGCGCATCCGGACGCAGAGGAGCTGAGGCGCTTCGCAGCGGGGACGGCCTCACGTGCAGAAGGCCGCCGGATTGTCACTCATCTCTTGCAAGGATGTGCTTGGTGCGCCGCGGCCGTGAAAGGCCACGCTGATCCCGCCCGGGTTTCAGCTCAAGGCTACGATGCAATGTTCCACCGCTTGGAGCGACGCTCTTGGACCAGCGCTCCTGGAGAGGCCCGGCGCGGCGAGCGGTCAGATCCACGCCTGCTCCAGGAGGAGCTCGAGGCAGCGTCCCCGCTTCGGCAGGAAATGTTGGTCCGCAACGCCAACCGCTTTCTCAACCCCGATCTCGTCAAGCTTCTCCTGGAACGGAGCCACTCCCTGCGCTACGAAGAGCCTCACCGGATGCTCTGGGCAGCCCGCCTGGCAGTCGCCATAGCCGAGCGCCTGACCTTTGAAGATCCCGCCGAAGAGCGGCGCCTCTCTGATCTGTGCGCCACTTGCTTTTTCCAACTCTCGAACGCGCTCCGAGTTTCGGGCGATCTGGCAGCCGCGGAAACGGCGGCCCACGAAGCCCAGAAATTCCTTCACCGGGGCGCAGGGAGCCCGATGGCTCGGGCTCTGGTGTATGAGGGCCTCGGCTCGCTGCGCACGGCTCAGCTCCGCTACCATGAGGCAGCTCACCTCTATTCAGCAGCCGTTGAATTGCTCCGAGAAACTTGCCGCCCTGATCTGGTCGGCCGGGCGCTCGTGGGGCAGGCGATCGCGGCCGGCGAAAGCGGTGCGCCGGAAGCTGCTCTTGAGCTCCTGTTCGAGGCGATCCCAAAAGTCAAAGGAGATGTAAGGCTCACCCTGGCGGCTTGTCACGCGGTTGTCCGCTTCTTAATCGACTGCGGCAGGATCGACGAGGCTGCCTGCCGCTGGATCGAGCTGCGAGCTCTCTACGACAAGCTCGACGAGCCGATGCTGCGGATCAAGGCATCCTGGCTCGAAGGGCTCTTGCTGAAAGCGCAGGGCAGGTATCCAGCGGCGCTCAAGATGCTGGAATCGGCCCACGCCGGCTTTCGACAGCGCAGCTTGAGCTACGATGCCGCCTTGGTCTCGCTTGACATGGCGGATTGCTTCTTCCGCCTTGGCCGTAGGGAGAAGCTGCGCCAGGCGCTCTCTGAAGTGATGACGCTGACCCGCGAACACGATGTGGACCGGAAGGCTCTCGTTGCGATGATCGCCTTGCGTGAAGCGGCCGCCTCGAGATCTCCCGAGCTGCGCTGAGCTCGCTCCTCCGCTCATAGTAATTTATCTATTTTTCTCTCCGGCCGAAGCGGCGTACCATGGCGGAGGAGCGCCTCACCTTCCGGTGAAGGCGCTCTCCCGACTGCGTACAGAGCGCTAAACGACGAGCAGTGACTGGTGGTGAAACCCCGATTCGGGGGGCCTGGGCCTCTCGGATCGTTTCGGTTTTCCTAAGGAGGGAACCCATGCTGCGCATCAAGCGTCATGTCCTGGCTGCCGTCTTGTTCCTCGCGCTCCTCCAGCTCCTGACCGCCGCCCCCCTGGCCCACGCCCGACCGGAGAAGGTCGCGGCCTCGCCGGCACCGGTCGGCGTGGAGCGCTGGCTGGCAGCGGCAATGTCCTGGCTGGATCGGCTCCTGACCGGGAGCGAGCCACGGCCGGTCTCGCCTGGCGGCGCGGGCGGCGCCGGGCCGCTCACCGGATCGTGTATCGATCCGCAAGGCAACAAACCGTGCGCGTAGCACGCTGGTGAGAGCGGCCATTCCATGTCCCGGTTTCATGTCCCGGTTTGAGGGGCTCGCCACACTTTTCAAACAAGCTACCGGGATGAAGTAGATGCAGTCTTTTGGAACACTGTGACTTCGCGGCAGCGTCGACCTCACGGTCACGTAGGCCGCTTCTAATGAAGGAGGGGTTCTCATGCGTTTCATGTCTCGTGTTCTCGTCGTCGCCGCCGTCGTCATCGCCCTGACGATGCTCTCCGTGCCCATCGCCCAGGCGCTCCCGCTCGACGGCGGGAGAGAGGTCCTGCGGGTGGACGTGCCCTGGCTCCAGGCCGCGCTGTCCTGGATCGCGCACCTCCTGCCGACCGGCGATCACGGCACCTTGCAACAAGTGCAAACGGCCAGCGGCACGGGAGGCGACAAGTCGACCATTGGTCCCTTGACCGGCTCTTGCATCGACCCGCAGGGCAACCCGCTGCCGCGCTGCGGCGGCTTTTGATCTGAAGTAGATCCCGAGGGGCGGCGACAGCCGCCCTTCGCGACCGACACTGCGGCTCCGGAGACTCGAGATGTTCGACCACATCACACCCGACGATCTCGCGAGCCTTCTGCGTAACGGCTTCCGCGCCCGCCACGACCCGACGTTCAATCTCCTCACCCGCCACCTCCTCGGCGATTGTCCCGACTGCGGCCGTCGCGTGTGGGATGCGGGCCACTCGAAGGGTGCCTGCATGTACGACTATGGCGCCACGTTCGCCGCCGCCGAGAGGGCGCTCGCGGATTTCCTCGCCCAAGGTGTGCCGCCGCTGGACGAGCCGGAGGATCTGCTGGCCGAGCTCGCGGCGCTGCCCACGCCGGACCAGCTCTGCCTGGTGGCCAACGACCACCGCTTCGCTCACCCCGTCGTCGTCCAGCGATTCCTCGACGAGAGTCACGCGAACCGCTACGGCTGCCCGGAGCGGATGCTCCACCAGGCCCAACTGGCCCGCCTTGCCGCAGAGGGTTGCACGGCCACGGAAGCTGGCAGCGGCCGGCGCCTTGCCGATCTTTTGGCGCAGAGCTGGCGGCAGTTCGGAAACTCCCTGCGCATCGCCGGCCGCCTGCGGGAAGCGGAGACGGCTCTCGCCACCGCCCTGCGCTTTCGCGAGCAGGGGACCGGCGATCCGAAGCTCCGCGCCTCCCTTCTCGAACAGATCGCCTCGCTGCGTATCTTCGAGCGGCGGTTCGACGAGGCCGACGGGCTCAACGAAGAGGCCGGGCTCATCTATCGCGAGCTGGGCGACCGCAGCGCGCTCGCCGGCACGATGGTGCAGCGCGCCATCGCCGCGATCTACGCCGGCCAGGCGGAGGGCGCGGTACGCCTGCTCAACCGGGCGATCCCCTGGATCGATGCCGAGCACGATCCGTACCTCCTGCTTGCCGCCTGCCACAACCTCGTCCGCTGCTATATCGATCTGGAGCGGCCTGAAGAGGCACTCTCGATCTATACTGAGGTCCGCGACCTCTACCGTGACATCCGCGACCCGCTGATCGCATTGCGAGCCGCCTGGCAGGAAGGGAAGATCTTGCGCGACCTCGGGCATCCGCGCGCCGCCGAGGCCGAGCTGCTGCAGGCCCGGCAAGGCTTTGCGGAACGCGGTCTCTTTTATGACGCGGCCGTGGTTTCCCTCGATCTCGTCGAGGTGCAGATCCTGTTGGGAGCGGTCGAGGAGGCGGAGCTGACGATCGAGACGACCGTGCCGATTTTTCGCGCCCTCCAGGTGGACCGGGAGTTGCTGGCGTTGCTGATCTGGTTGCGCAGCCTGGTCCGCCACAAAGAGAGAGCGCTCAAGCTGATTGCCGTCCTTCGCTACCGGCTCGCGCAGTCGCGGGACCGTACGGCTGTCCCGTTTGAACGGCACGGAAGCACTTAGCTGGTAGAGCGCAGCACCATTCTTTGAATGGCTGTTAAGCCGTGCCGCACAGATCCGGGGGAGGGGTGGAGGGTGCGCCGTGGGCTTTGTTGGTCATGTTGTGATCATGTTCTGGAGGTTTGCGCGATGACTTTTGATCATCCCACCGCTGACGAATTCGAGAGCTTTCTGCGCAACGCGTCGCAGCCGGGCAACCGTGAAGGCAACGCGCGCGTCCTGCGTCATCTGCTCGCCGATTGCCGCCCGTGCCAGCAGCGCCTGATCGAAATGGGATGGGGAAGCGGACGCCTGGACCGTCTGTTCCACCTGCCGCCGGCCGACGCGTCCGGCGACGAGGCGGCACCGGCCGGAGGATACGACTACAAGGGAGCCTTCACCGTCACGGAGCAGGCTCTCGCCGCGTTTTTCGCGGCCGGACGGCCGGCCGAGAGCACGCCGGAGGAGCTGATGGCCGAGCTCGCTCCGCTGCCGCTCGACGAACAGACCCGGTGGGTGAGCAGTTACAGCCGTTTCGCCAACCCGCAGCTCGTCAAGCGCATGGTCGACGCGAGCCATGCTTCGCGCTACGAGAACCCGTCGCGGATGCTGCATCTGGCAAACCTCGGCCGCCTGGCCGCCGAGGCCTGCACGGTGGCGGCCGCCGGGAGCGCGCCGCGCCTGGCCGACACGCGCACCAACGCATGGCGGCAGTACGGCAACGCGCTGCGCGTCGCCGGCCGGATGCGCGAGGCCGAGGATGCCCTGGCCGCCGCGCACCGGCTCTGCGCCGAGGGGACGGGCGACCCACCGCTGCGCGCCTGGTTGTACGAGCAGACGGCCTCGCTGCGCATCTTCCAGCGGCGCTTCCAGGAAGCCGTCGCAATGGCGGACGAAGCGGGCCGCATCTACCGCGAGCTCGGCGAGAGCCAGACGCAGGCCAGCACCCTGGTGCAGAAAGCGATCGCCCTGCTCTACTCGGGCGAGGCCGAAGCCGCTGTGCGGCTCCTGAACCGGGCGATCCCGCTGATCGATCAGGAAGGCGATCCGCATCTGCTTCTCGCCGCCTGCCACAACCTGATCCGCTGCTACATCGATCTCGAGCGGCCGGAGCAGGCGCTGTCCATCTACTTCGAGGCGCGGGATCTTTACAAGGAGTTCAACGACAGCCTGATCGCGCTGCGCGCCGGTTGGCAGGAAGGGCAGCTCCTCCGCGACCTCGGCCACTTGCGCGCCGCCGAAGAAGCTCTGCTCCACGCCCGCAAGGGCTTCCTGGAGCGCGACCTGTTCTACGAGGTGGCGGTGGTGTCCCTCGACGTGGCGGCCGTCTACTTGAAGCTCGGCGAGGTGCAGAGCCTGCAGCAGACGGTGGCGGAAATGGTGCCGATCTTCACCACCCTGGGGGTCGACCGCGACGCGCTCGCCGCGCTGCTCCAGCTCCGGCAGGTGGCGCACCAGAGCCGGCAAGCCTTCGAGCTGATCCGCTTCCTCAACTCGCGTCTCGAGCAGCTCCCGCACCGGCAGACCCTCAAGTAGGGTCTGCCCGTTCCTGCTTCCAGGCGAAGCGCCGCGCGATGGCGGCCTTCACCACGCGCCGGCTCTCCTCGAAGCGCCGGTCCGAGACCTTCTGCGGGCGACTGCTCTTGCCGTTCCCGTTCTTGGCCAACTGCTCTCCCTCCGCGTAGCTGTACAGGCGGGCGAAAAACTCGCCCGGCGTGGCATCGAGGGCCGGCAGGACCTCGAGGAGAGCTTCGAAGCTGACGCCCTGGGCGAGAAGTGTGTCGAGGCGTCCGGGCTCCCACGCGAGCCGGGTCTCGATGGCGCCAGACGGCGTGCCGCTCTGGAGGATCAGCTCGCGCAGCAAAGCAGCGATCCGCCGTTCATCCGCATGTGTCGGCATGGATGGATCATAGCACTGCGTTTTTCCCTCCATGGCTGTACGGGGCCGCTGGCATCGTTCTTGCCAACTCTGCGGAAACGTCAGCGCGGAAGCTTATGCCAAGCACCAGGGACGAGACGACCAGGGGATCAGGAAAAGAACGCGCTCGGAGCTGGTGGAAGGTCGTGCGCGAGGTGGTGACGAGATGGAACGAGCATGGCGCCGCCGCCCAGAGCGCCGCTCTCGCCTTCTACACCATGTTTTCCCTGGCGCCGGTTCTGGTGATGGTCATCGCGGTCGCCGGCGCGGTCTTCGGCAAAGAGGCGGTGCGCGGGCAGATCGTCGCCGAATTCTCGGGCATGATGGGGAGAGACGCGGCGCTCCTGGTGCAGGAGGTGATCCGGAGCGCCGCGCGTCCGGCGAGCAGCCGGCTCGCCGCAAGCCTCGGGGTGATCACGCTCCTCTTCGGCGCTACGGGAGTGTTCGTCCAGCTCCAGGAGGCGCTCAACCGGGTGTGGGACGTGGCGCCGCGGCCGGGGGCAGTTCTTACAACCCTCCTGCGCAAACGGCTCCTTTCCTTCTCCCTCATCCTGGGCATCGGGTTCCTGCTCATGGTCTCGCTGGTGTTGAGCGCCGGGCTTTCGGCGCTCGGCCGCTCCCTGGAGCGCATCGCAGCGCCGGCCGGCGTCCTGGAAACCGCCAACTTCCTCGTCTCGTTCGTCGCGGTGACCCTGCTCTTCGGCCTCATCTACCGCCTCCTCCCGGATGTCCACCTGTCCTGGCGGGACGTCGCCACGGGCGCCCTGGTGACCGCCCTCCTGTTCGTCGCCGGCAAGACCCTCATCGGGTTCTATCTCGGCCGCGCCGGCACCGCCTCGGCCTATGGAGCGGCCGGCTCGTTGGTCGTCCTGTTGCTCTGGGTCTACTACTCCTCGCTCGTCTTCTTCCTCGGCGCCGAGCTGACGCGGATCCTCTCCCGTCCGCGCCGCCAGGGCCCCGCCCGGCCCGAAGAGGGGGCGATGAAGGTGCCGCCGCGGCTGGCCGGAGCCACCGCGCCCCGCCCTGAGGAGCTCGCCCAACTGGCGGGGCAGGGAGGACGCAGAGCATGAACGGCCAGCGGCGCGCCGTCTCTCTCCTGGCCGCCCTGGGGCTGCTGTGCGGCGGCGCCGCGCGCGCCGCCGAGTCCCTGAAGATCGAGCTCGACGGCGTGAGCGGCAACCTGCGGCGCAACGTGCTGGCCACCCTGAGCCTGGAGGAGGCGCGGAAGGAGAAGGATCTCAGCGAGGACCGGATCCGCCGCCTGCACGCCAAGGCCGCCGACGAGATCGGGACCGCGCTCCAGCCGTTCGGCTACTACCGGCCGCAGATCCAGGGCTCGCTCGGACGCCAAGGGAAGAGCTGGGTGGCGCGTTACCGAATCGACCCCGGGCCGCCGCTTCTCGTCACCGCCTTCGACTTGAAGATCGACGGCGCCGGGGCCGCCGATCCCGGTTTCCGCGACCGGGCGCAGAGCTTCCCGCTCCGGCAAGGCGATGTCCTCTACCATCCGGGCTACGAGGTGGGCAAGCAGTCGCTGGTGGACTACGCCGCGGCGGCGGGCTATCTCGACGCCACCTACAAGGTGAGCGAGATCCGCATCGACGAGGCCGCCTACACCTGCGACGTGATCCTCCACTTCGACACCGGCCCGCGCTACCTCTTCGGCCCGGTGACCTTCAACCAGGACTTCCTGGACCCGGCAATCCTGCGCGGCTACGTCACCTTCAAGCAGGGCGAGCCTCTGGACCTCAACAAGCTCCTGGAGATGCAGACCGCGCTGAGCGGCAGCCCCTACTTCCAGCGCGTCGAGGTGCTGCCGCGCCAGGACCAAGCGCAAGGGCTCGAGGTGCCCATCGAGGCGGACCTGGTGCCCAGCAAGCCCCAGCGCTGGCACTTCGGGATCGGCTACGGCACCGACACCGGCCCGCGCGGCACCGCCTCCTTCGAGCTCCGGCACATCAACCGCGAAGGCCATCGCGCTCAGGCCGAGGCCAAGGTCTCGGAAATCGACAAGAGCTTCACCGCCGGCTACCAGATCCCCGGCCCCTACCCGCGCACGGACGTCATCTCCTTCGACGCCGGCTACGCCTTTCTCAACCCGAAGACCAGCGAGAGCCGCATCTTCAAGCTGGGGTCCAGCCTGAGCGAGTCGCGCGGGCAATGGCGGCAGTCCTTTTCGCTCGGCTTCCAGCGCGAGGTCTTCACCATCGGCCTCGACGGCGGCACGTCACGGCTGCTCATCCCGGGCACGAGCTGGTCGATCGTGCGCGCCGACGACCGCATCTACACCAGCCACGGCCAGCGGTTGCAGATCGATCTCAAGGGCGCCCAGAAATCGGTGCTCTCCAACGCCTCGTTCGTGCAGGCGAAGGTGGACGGGATCCTGATCCGCAGCGTCGGCCGCTTCCGCTTCATCACCCGCGGGCAGCTCGGCGACACACAGACGAACGACTTCCACGCCCTGCCGCCGACGATCCGCTTCTTCGCCGGCGGCGATCAGAGCGTGCGCGGCTATGCCTACCAGCAGCTCGGCGACAAGGACGCCGCCGGCCACGTGATCGGCGGCAAGGAGCTCGCCACCGGCAGCGTCGAAGTCGACTACACCTATCTGGAGCACTGGAAGTTCCTCGACAAATGGGGGGTCGCCGCCTTCTTCGACACCGGTAACGCCGCGTCGTCGCTCTCGTCCGCTTCTCTGCAGCGCGGGACCGGGGTCGGGCTGCGCTGGGTCTCCCCGATCGGACCGATCCATCTCGACGCCGCCTGGGCGATCAGCCAGCCCGGGCATCCGCTGCGCATTCACTTCACCGTAGGACCCGATTTATGAAGCCCTCCTCTTTCAGATCTCGCGCGCGCCGGTTCCTGCTGTGGAGCGGGGCCGCGCTTCTCGTCCTGCTCCTCTGCGCCGGGGCCGCCGTCTGGTTCCTCCTCGGGACCCAGGGCGGCACGCGTTTCCTGTTCACCCGCCTCGGCGCCCTCATGCCCGGCTCGCTCAAGGTGGCGGAGCTGCACGGACCGCTGCGCGGTCCGCTGGAGGTCCGCGGCCTGGTCTACGAGCGGGACGGCCTTACGATGCGCATCGACCACGTCCAGCTCGCCTGGCGCCTCCGGAGCTTGCTGGCGCGGCGGCTCGACGTCGACAGGCTCTATGCGGACGGCATCCGCATCATCCCCACCCCGTCCAAGGAGCCGAAGAAAGAGAGCAGCCGGCTGCCGGACGTGAACCTGCGCTTCAACATCGCGGTGCACGACGCCCGCGTCACCAATGTCCAGATCGGCGGGGCGGGCGAGCAGCCGTTTGTCATCGACCGCATCGATCTGATCACCCGCGAGACGGGAGGCCGCTTCCAGATCGAGCGCTTCACCGTCCGTTCTCCGACGATCGACGGCGACGTCACCGGGTCGTTCCAGCCGCAAGGCGACTATCCGGTGGACCTGGTGGCGCGGTGGACCGTGCGCTCGTCCGGGCGCCCCGGGGGGAACCCGACCTCCTACTCCGGCCGCGGCCAGCTCGGCGGGACGCTGGAGCGGCTGCGGGTGAGCCAGACTCTTTCCGCGCCGTTCCCGGCCCGGCTCGACGCCGTCCTCACCGAGCCGCTCTACGACCTGCGTTTCGACGGCAAGCTGGCCTTCTCCGACTTCAATCCGCGGTCGCTCAGGGCGGACCTGCCGGACATCCCGGCGAGCGGCGAGGTGACGGTCAAAGGGAGCACCGACACGTTCTCCAGCGCGGGCACGGTGCGGGGCGAGGTGCGACAGGTCGCGGGCGTCGGACCGGTTGCCGTCACCTACCGCGCCGCCCGCGACGGCGCCCGCTGGCGGATCGACAACGCCACTGTCACGCTGCCGGGCACCGCCATGCGGATCGACGCGAGCGGCCAGGTCACGGCGCCGGAAGGGCAGCCGATGGAGGTCCATGCCACGGCACGCTGGCAGGACGTGCGCTGGCCGCTGCGCGCTTCAGGTGGAGCACCGCCGCTGGTGGCGAGCTCTCGCGGCGAGGCGACGGTTGCCGGCCGCCTCGACGCCTACCGCGCCGAAGTGAAGGCCGACCTCACACGCGCCCCCGGCGGCGACCTCGTCTCCGGCCACTGGACCCTCGCCGGCCAGGGGACTCAGGAACGCTTTCGCTTCGACAGCCTCCAGGGCGCCCTCCTCTCCGGCCGCGTCTCCGGACGCGGTGAGGTGGCCTGGAAGGGTCAGGTGCGCTGGAACGCGGCCCTGCGCGGAGAGGGCATCGATCCCCGCCGGCTCGACCCGCAATTCCCCGGCAGCCTCGCGTTCGAGGCGACGACGCACGGCACCCTCGCCGCTGCCGGACCGGTGGGCACAGTGACCCTCTCCCGCCTCGGCGGCACGCTGCGCGGGCAGCCGGTCGCCGGCGCTGCGAATCTGGAGCTCCAGGGGCAGCGCGACGACCTGAGCCGGTTCGCTCTCACCTGGGGGACCGCCAAGGTGGCGGCCGCTGGCCGGGTGGCGCCGACCCTCGATCTCGCCTGGGAGGTCGCGGCGCCCAACCTCGGCATCGCCGTCCCGCAGGGCGGGGGGTCGGTGACTGCCAAGGGCCGGCTCGCGGGCGCTCCGCAGGCGCCGCGGATCGCGATCCAGGCCCAAACCGAAAAGCTGCGTTTCGGCGACACCAGCGTGGCGAAGGCCACCCTCGCGGGTGACGTCGACCTGGCGGCCGGCGGCCCTCTGTCCCTGGACGTCCAGGCTGCGGACGTGCGTTCCGGACAGCGGCGGCTGACCGGGCTCACCGTGCAGGGCCGCGGCACCCAGGCGAGCCATACGATCACGCTGACGGCGACGACGGAGCCAGGGGACGGCGGAGAGAACGGGCGCGTCGACCTCGCGCTGGCCGGCGGCCTCGCCGGCGGTCTCTCCGGCGCCGCGGCGTGGAGCGGCCAGATCCGCCGCCTCGACGTGCGGTCTCAAGACACCGGCACCTGGCGGCTGGCGGCGCCGGCGGCCCTCACCGCGTCGGCGGCGGCGGTCCGGTTGCACGGCTTCTGCTGGCTCTCCGGCGGCGCCCGGCTGTGCGCCGACGGCGACTGGGCGAAGGCCGGCGCCTGGGGAGTCAACGCGACGGTGGGTAGCCTGCCGCTCGACACCTTCCGGCCTTTCTTCCCGGGCGACCTCCGGATCACCGGCGACCTCAACGGCCGCCTGGAAGCGCGCGGCACCGGCGCGGCGCTGGCGAACGCCGACGTCGACCTGACACCGGGACCGGGCGAGCTGCGTTTCCCCGGTCCGGAAGGCAAGACCCTCACGTTTCGCTACGAGCAGGGCTCCGTGCGGGCCACCGCCGGTGCGGGCGGCGCCGGTCGCGCCACCGCCGGCGTCACGTTGGCCGGGGTGGGGACCATGAGCGCCCGCCTCGACATCCCGCGTCTCGCCCCGGGGACGGCGCTGCAAAGCCAGCCGCTCGCCGGGCGCGTCGACGTCAACCTGAGCAACCTGGCCTTCGTCGAGGGGTTCGTGCCCGACTTGAGCCGCCCGGCGGGCACGCTGGCGGGCGGCTACACACTGTCGGGAACAGTGGGAGCGCCCCGCTTCGTGGGCGAGGCGCGCCTGCGCGACGGGCGCGGCGACATCCCGCGCTTCGGCCTCCAACTGCGCGACCTCCAGCTCACCGCCACCGGGGACGGCGGCGGCGCGCTCGCCCTCGACGCCAGCCTGCGCTCCGGTCCGGGGACGCTCACCATCCGCGGGCGCGCCGGCGTCCCCAGCGCGGCGACACCGGTCAAGCTGGCGATCCAGGGGAAGCGCTTCCAGGTCTCGAACACCGAAGAGATCCGCGCCCTGATCTCACCGGATCTCACCTTCACCTCCCAGGGGAGCCGCGCGGAGCTGACCGGCGACGTCACCATCGCCCAAGCGAAGGTCGACATCGAAAAACGGCCTGCCAAGGGGCCGGTCAAGGCGTCCCAGGACGTGGTCTTCGTCCACGCTGGAGCGCGCGCGCCGGTGCAGAGCGCCAAGCTGGCGCTCCTGGCCCGCGTGCGGGTGATCTTCTCCGAGGACGTCCGGGTGGTGGCCCTGGGGCTCGACGCCAAGCCATCGGGCTCGATCCTGGTGATCGACGAGCCGGGGCGGGTGACGCGCGGCGTCGGCGAGATCGAGCTCTCCGAGGGGACGTTCAAGGCCTACGGCCAGGATCTGACCATCGAGCGCGGCCGGCTGATCTTCAACGGGCCGCTGGACAACCCAGGCCTCGATCTGCGCGCCTACCGCAAGGCCGACGACGGCACGACCGCCGGCATCGAGGCGCAGGGGACGGCCCAGGCGCCGCAGGTCACGCTGTGGTCCGATCCCTCGATGACCCAGAGCGAGGCCCTCGCCTATCTCCTCCTCGGCCATCCGCTCGACCAGACCCAGCCCGAGGAGGGTGACCGTCTGGCCAACGCCGCCACCGCCCTCGGCCTCAAGGGCGGCAACATGCTGGCCAAGAAGCTCGCCACCCGCTTCGGGCTGGAGGAGGCCCACTTCGAAGCGGGCAAGAGCGGCAATCTGCAGCAGGCCTCGCTGGTGGTGGGCAAGTACCTCTCGCCGCGCCTCTACGTCGCCTACGGCCTGGGGCTGTTCGAGCCGGTGAACACCTTCCGCATCCGCTACCTGGTGAACAAGAAGATCACGCTCCAGGCCGAGCGCGGCGACGCGATGGGAGCGGACGTGCTCTATACGATCGATCGCTAGGCGGCACCGAGGGCCGCTTCGACCTCCGGCAGGTCGATGAGCAGCGCGTCGCCGGTCACCGCGCGGGAGGGATCGAATTCGAAGTCGCGGATGACGCGGCGGAAGACCTCGCGCAGAGCGCGCGCGCCGAGGCGCGGTTGGCGCGCGGCTTCGGTGGCGATGCGCCGCACGGCCGAAGGGGATAACGCCAGGTGGATGCCGCGGCTGTCGAAATAGGCGCGGGTCTGGTGATAGGCGGAGTCGGGCGTGTCGAGGAAGATCCGCACCAGCTCCTCGGGCGTGAGGTCGTTGAGCAGCACGACCGCGTCGAACCGGGAGAGGAACTGCGGGCTCATGCCGTAGTCGAAGAGGTCTTCGTTGCGCAGCCAGTCCCGCAGGCTGAACACGAGCTGCTCCTTCACCTTTCCGCCCTCGACCACCGTCACCGGCTGCAGCGCGCCGCGGTCACGGCCGATGGTCACGCGGTCGAAGACGGCGTCGTAAAGCCCCTCGAAAGCGCCGGCGCAGACGAAGAGCAGCCCGCTCGAGTCGACCGTCGTGGCGCCGCCGCCCGCCCACGCCGGCAGCTCGAGGGCCACCGCCTCGTTCTCGATGAGAGTGAGGAGCGCCTCCTGCGCCCGGATGCCGGACACGTTCGCCTGCCCGCCCACGTGGGAACGGATCTTGTCCACCTCGTCGACGAAGACCAGGCCCGACGCGGCGCGCTGGAGCACCGCTTCGAACGGCATCTGCGGCCCGAGTTTCTCGCGGGCGCGCTCTAGGAGCCGGCCGAGGACCGCCTCGCCGGGCCGGCCGCGCAGCGCCTCGTCCCCCAGCACGTTGGCGTGGATGCGGATCACCGTCGAGCGCAAGGCGAGGGCGGGATTGGACGCCAGGTAGGTCTCGACCGCCCGCATCAGGGTGGTCTTCCCCGTGCCCGACGAGCCGATCATCAAGATGTTGCCGACGCGCAGCCCGCCCAGGTGCTTGGAGAGCGCCACCGCCATCTCGCGCACCGCGTCGGGCTGCCCCATCACCCGCCGCGACAACGTCTCAGCGATGTCGACGGGCCCGGGGGCGCCGGAGGAGGGGGCCGCCATCACACCCGCATCAGCACCGCGCCCCAGTGCAGGCCGGCGCCCAACGCCGCGAAGGCGACCAGCGCGCCGGGCGGGGCCATCCCCTTCTGCCGCGCTTCGTGGAAGGCGATGGGGAGGGTGCCGCTCGTCGTGTTCCCGTACTTCTGGATGTTGTTGTGGACCTTGGCGTCGGGCAGGCCGAGAATCTGCTGCGCCTTCTCGTTGATGCGCAAATTGGCCTGGTGCATGATCAGCAGGTCCAGGTCCGCCGTGCTGTAGCCCCGCCGCGCCAGGACCTCGCGCGTCGCCTCGGGCATGCGGGTCACCGCCAGCTTGTACACCGCCTTGCCGTCCATCACCGGCACCGTCTCGGCGGCGCGGATCATGTCGCAGGTGACGAACGGGCGGCGCTGCGAGCCGCCTCCCGGGACGTAGAGGATGTCCCGGTGGTTGCCGTCGCCGTAGAGCGCGTGCTCCAGGATACCCCGCTCCTCGTCCGCCGGCCCGGCGCGGAAGACCATGGCGCCGGCGCCGTCGCCGAACAGCACCAGCAGATGCCGGAAGCGGGAGTTCCACTCGAAGTCTTCGGTGGACAACGGCCCCGGATCGCGCCCGTGGAGCACCTCGAACGTGCGGTCCGAGAACGGCATCAGTGAGGTATGGACGTCCGACCCCACCAGCAGCACGGTCTTCGCCACGCCGCCGCGGATGAGGGCGTCCACGACTTGCAGACCGTAGGCGAAGCCGGCGCACTGTTGGCGGATGTCGAGGACCGGCAGCGGGCGGAGGCCGAGCTTCTGCTGGATCAGGGTGCCGGTGCCCGGGAAGTAGTGGTCCGGCGTCATGGTGGCGCAGACCACGTAGTCGATCTCTTCGGGAGCGACTTCCGAGTCGGCCAGAGCCGCCCGCGCCGCCTCGGCGCCGAGATCCGAGGACGCGGTCCCCCGGTGGGCGTAATAGCGCGTGACCACGCCGCTCCGCTCGCGGACCCAATCGTCGCTGGTCTCGATGATGCGGGACAGCATGTGATTGTCGACCTCGAGCGGCGGAATCGAGATCCCGCTGCCGACGAAGACGGCGCGCGCCTGGGTCATCCGACGAGCCTCCCGAGAAGGGACATCACAGAGAGCCGGAATCCACCCGGTTGCGCAGGCGCGGATCCTGGCCCGGGACATAGAGGACGGTCAGATCACCCTTCTTGATGAAGCGGTACGTCGGGCTCGGCCGCTTCCCGTCGAGACCCGCCGGCGTGGTCGGCGCATACGTCCACACCTCCAGGGGCGGTCCGTTAGCGACCGGCGACACGTCGAAGTCGGACTTGGTGGGCGGACCGTAGAGGACGAAGAGCGTGCCGCGGTCGGTGCGCCTGCCGCGGTAACCGGCCTCGCTGAACAGCCGGTCCGCCTGGGCGGCGCGCTGGTCGAAGGCGATGCGGAGAGCATTGCCCGGACGGTTCGGAGTTGGATTGCGCGTCGCCCAGAACTTCTCGATGAAAGCCTCCGCCTGGGTCTCGTCGGTCAGCGCCAGATACTCCTTGATCTCGTCGGCAGTGGCGACGCGGGAGATCGGCCCGATCAGCCAGCTCGAGTGCTCGGGACCGAGGAACGGATTGGTGAGGTCGGCGGCGCTGCGGCCCGAGCCGCCCGAGGCGCAAGCGCCCAGGGTGAGGACGAGGAGGGCAAGGAAAGGGAGCGTTCTAGGATGCATGGCGGAGGAGGTCCAGGAATTCTTCACGGACTTGCTTCTGGTGGAAGATCCCGCGCAGCGCCGAGGTGACCGTCACCGCGCCCGGCTTCTTGACGCCCCGCATCTCGACGCAGAGATGGCGCGCCTCGATGACCACCATGGCGCCCAGCGGATGGAGCTTTTCTTCGAGGAACCTCACCACCTGCTCCGTCAGCCGTTCCTGGAGCTGCGGCCGCTTGGCGTAGAACTCCAGGATGCGGGCGAACTTCGAGAGGCCGAGGATCTGGTCGCGCGGGATATAGGCGATGTGGGCGTGGCCGTAGAAGGGGACCAGGTGATGCGCGCACATGGAGTAGAAAGGGATCTTCGTCTCCATCACCATGTGACTGTACTTCTCGTCGTTGGGGAAGGTCGTCACCTTGGGCTCGGCCCCCTCGTCCAGGCCGCGAAACATCTCGAGATACATCTTGGCGACCCGCAGGTCGGTCTCGGCGAGATTGGGATCGCTCAAATCCAGCCCGAGATGGGCGAGGATGCCGCGCACGTGGTGCGCGATCCGTTCGAGCTTCTCCTGCTGGCCGGTGTCCAGCTCGCTCAAGTCCACCTCCGAGAGGTGGCCGGGGATCAAGATTTCGGGATCTTGGCTCATGACGGAGGACTATCCTACACCAGGGAACACGGACGAACAGGGACGAGCACAGACCGGCACGGACGGGGCGGAAGAAGGCCGAGCCGTCCGGCTTCGTCCTTGTTCGTCCATGTCTGTCCGTGCTCGTCCGTGTCCCCCGCCCGGAGTGGTAGCCTTGCCAGAGTGAAGATCGTCCTCATCTCCCCCAAAGGTCCGCTCTACCGCCACCGCGGGGGCATCTTCAAGCGCTCGCTGCGCTACATGCCGCTCACCCTCACCACCCTGGCCGCGCTGGTCCCGCGAGAGCTCGGCGCCGAGGTGCAGCTCATCGACGAGGGGATCCAGGACGTCGATCCGCTCCTCGACACCCTGGACGCCGACCTGGTGGGCCTGACCGTGATCACCGGCACGGCGCCGCGCGCCTACGCGTTGGCCGCACGCTTCCGCCGCCGCGGCATCCCGGTGGTCCTCGGCGGACCGCACGTCACCCTGGTGCCCGCGGATGCCCAGCCGCACGCCGACGCCATCGTGGTGGGCTACGCCGAGGAGAGCTGGCCGCGCCTCCTGCGCGATGCCGCCGGCGGCCGTCTCGCCCGGCTCTACGACCAGGCGCCCGGCCTCTCTCTGGCCGGCATGCCCTTTCCGCGGCGCGATCTCCTGCCCCGGAAGCGCTTCCTCACCGACGACGTCTTCGAGGCCACCCGCGGCTGCGTCCACAAGTGCGACTTCTGCGTCGTCCCCGCGGCCTGGGGGCAGAAGCCGTACCAGAAGCCGGTGGAGGACGTGATCGCCGACATCCGCCAGAAGGGATCGCGCAAGCTGATCTTCGTCGACCTGAACCTGATAGCCGACCGCGACTACGCCGCCCGCCTCTACGCGGCGCTCATCCCGCTCAAGGTCCAATGGTACGGCCTGGCGACCACTCTCCTGGGCGACGATCCGCCGCTCCTCGCTCTCGCCGCGCGCAGCGGGTGCAAGGGCCTCCTCATGGGGCTCGAATCGATCTCGCCGGCCAATCTCAGGGACTCGAAGAAGGCCTTCAACAGCCCGGAGCGCTACCGCGAGCTGGTGGAGACCCTCCACCGCCACGGCATCGCTCTCCAGGGCTGCTTCGTCTTCGGCCTCGACCACGACACGCCGGACGTCTTCCTGAAGACCGCCCGCTTCGCGGTGGAGGCGCGCATCGATCTGCCGCGCTTCGCCGTGGTGACGCCGTTCCCCGGCACCGCCCTCTATCAACGGCTGGAGAGGGAAGGACGGATCCTCACTCGCAACTGGGAGCTCTACGACGGCCAGCACGCCGTCTTCCAGCCGCTGGGGATGACCGTCGACGAGCTGCAGCGCGGCGTCGAGACCGCCTGGCGCCATGCCTACAGTGTGCCCTCGATCGTCAAGCGCCTGGCCGATTCGCCGAGCCCGCTGCAGGTGCGCCTGGGCACCAATCTCGGCTACCGCTTCTACGCCCACAACCTGCACCGCTTCTACAACTGCGACTGGATCCTCGGCTGGCGGAAGGAGCGGGCCGCAGCTTGAGGCTCACCCTCGTCCACCCCTGCATCGGCCGCCGCGCCGGCGACCGCTCGTACATCCGCACCTGGCAGATGGAGCCGCTGCCGCCGGCCCTGATCGCCGGCCTCACACCGTCGGACGTCGAGGTGCGCTTCTACGACGACCGCATGGAGGAGATCCCCTTCGACGAGCCGACCGACCTGGTGGCGATGTCCGTCGAGACCTACACCGCCCGTCGCGCTTACCAGATCGCGAGCGACTACCGGCGGCGCGGCGTGCCGGTGGTAATGGGCGGCTTCCACGCCAGCCTCTGCCCGGACGAGGTGGAGCGCTACGCGGACTCGGTCGTCGTGGGCGAAGCGGAGGCGCTGTGGCCGGAGGTGATCGACGACTATCGCCATGCCACTCCGAAGAAACTCTATCGGCAGCAGGGGCGCACCTCCCTCGCCGGCGCCCGTCCCGACCGCGGGATCTTTCGCGGCAAGCGCTACCTTCCCGTGGGCCTGGTGGAAGCCGGCCGGGGGTGCCATTTCAAGTGCGACTTCTGCGCCGTGCAGACCGTCTTCGGCGCCACCCAGACCCGCCGGCCGCCCGACGAGATCCTGGCGGAGGTCGCGGCAATCTCCAAGGGCAGGGACAGGAAGCGGCTGATCTTCTTCGTGGACGACAACATCACCTCGAACCTGGCGCAGGCCAAGGACTTTTTCCGCGCCTTGATCCCGCTCGGCGTCCGCTGGGTGAGCCAGGCGAGCATCAACGCCGCCCACGACGAGGAGTTCCTGGACCTCCTGGCGCGGAGCGGCTGCATGGGCGTCCTCATCGGCTTCGAGAGCCTGAACCCGGAGAACCTCCGGGCCATGAACAAGGCGTTCAACACCATGCGCGGCGGCTATCTCAAGGCCCTGGAAAACCTCCGCCGGCACACGATCCGCCTCTACGGGACCTTCATCTTCGGCTACGACCAGGACACGCCGGACTGCTTTCCGGCGACCGTCGCCTTCGCCCGCGACAACGGCTTCTACATCGCCGCTTTCAATCACCTGACGCCGTTCCCAGGGACGGAGCTCTACCGCCGCCTGGACACGGAGGGAAAGCTCCTCTGGGAGTCCTGGTGGCTGGACGATGGGTACAGTTACAACCAGGTCCCCTTCCGGCCGGAGCGGATGACCGCCGAGGAGGTGGAGCACTGCTGCGTCGAAGCGCGGCGCTCCTTCTACTCCTGGCCGAGCATCCTGCGCCGCTCCTGGGACCCGGTGAATCGGGCCGACGGCTTCATGTTCCGCAACTTTTTCCTCATCAACCACCTCCATCGCGCCGACGTCGATGGCCGCAACCACTTCCCGCTCGGGGATGCCGGCTGGCGGGGGGAGCTGCTGCCGGCGGCGTGAAGGGCGCTGATCTCATCGTCGACCTCGCTACGCCGGCGGACGAGCCGGAGATCCGCCGGTTGCTGCGCGACAATCCCATGGACGGCGCCATCCGGGTCTCCCTGGAGCGCGAGCCGGACGCCTTCCTCGCCGCCGCGGTGGAGGGCGAGCCGCACCACACCGTCGTAGCCCGCGATCCCCGGACCGGCGCCGTGGTGGGGATGGGGAGCCGGTCGGTCTGGAACGCGTTCGTGAACGGCGAGCCGCGCCGCCTCGGGTACCTGAGCCAGCTCCGGGTCGACCGCGCCTTCCGCGGCCGGCGCCGTCTCCTCGCCGCCGGCTACGCCCTCCTCCGCGACCGGCGCGGAACGGACGAGGCCCCCTTCGACGTCACCTCGATCATCGCCGACAACGACGTCGCGAAGAGGCTCCTCGGCGCCGGCGTACCCGGCCTCCCCCGCTACCGCGAGCTGGCGCCGTTCGTCACCCTGATCCTGCCCGCGCCGCGCCCGCGCCGGCCTCCCCGAGGATTGCGGATCGAGCGCGGCAGCCTGGCGCAGATGAAAGAGGTTGCGGACTGCCTGGCCCGCAACCGCCGGAGGTACCAGGCCGCGCCTTTCTTCACCGCGGAGGAGCTGCTGTCCCCGGAGCGCAGCCGCGGCCTGGCGCCGGAGAGCTTCCACCTCGCGATCGTGGACGGCAGGATAGCCGGCTGTCTGGCTGTCTGGGACCAGAGCGGTTTCAAGCAGGCGGTCGTCCGCGGGTACGCTCCGCGCCTCGCCCGCTGGCGCCCCTGGATCAATCGCCTGGCACCTCTCCTCGGAACGCCGCGCCTCCCCGAACCGGGCTCGCTCCTCCCCCACGCCTATGTTTCCCATTTGGCCGTGGACGACGACGATCCAACCCTTTTCCAGGCGCTGGTCGAGGCCGCCTGCGCGGATGCCCGTGCAGGCGGCTACGCCTACCTCATCCTAGGCTTGGCCGCGCACCACCCCTGGCTCCCCTGGCTCCGTCGCCGCTTCCGCGCCCGCGAGTACCGAAGCGTCCTCTATACGGTGCATTGGGACGCCGGAGAGAACACCCTCCTGGACGACCGGCTGCCTCACGTGGAAACGGCTCTCCTGTGACCGGCCGTCTGGTGCGCCGCGAGGACCTGACGGCGGCCGAGCGGGAGTCGATGCTCGCCCTTCTCCAGGCCCACTTCGAGGGAGTGACCCCCGAGCGTTTCGCGCGCGACCTCGCCGAGAAGACCTGGGCACTTCTCCTGGAAGGCGAAGGGCATCTCCGCGGCTTCTCGACGCTCCTCCTCTGGGAGACCACGCCGCCGGGGGAGCCGCCGTGCACCGTCGTCTATTCGGGGGACACCGTCGTCGAGCGAGGCGCCTGGGGAAGCGCCGCCCTCCCCCGAAGCTGGATCGCCGCCGTCCGCACGCTCCGCGAGAGATATCCGCTGGGTCGCCTCTGGTGGCTCCTCCTCACCTCCGGCTTCCGCACCTACCGCTTCCTCCCCGTCTTCTGGAGCGACTTCTGGCCCCGCTTCGACGCCGAGACTCCGCCCGAAGCGCAGGCACGGATGTCCTTCCTGGCCAGGGATCGCTTGGGTGACCTCTATCAAGAGGAAGAGGGGATCGTCCGCTTCCCAGAGCCGCAGAGGCTCCGCGAAGGATTGGACGATCTCCCGCCCGGCCGCCTCGCCGATCCGCACATCGCCTTCTTCCTGGAGCGGAACCCGGGCTGGAGGGAGGGAGACGAGCTCGTCTGTCTGACCGAGATCGCGGAGGAGAACCTGACGCGGGCGGGGCGGCGGATGTGGCATGCCGGCTCCCGCACGTGAAGGCGAGCAAGAAAACCCCGAAGGGGTGACAGCATCTAGCCCGGGGCGTGAGCCCCGGGATTCGCTTGCCCCCAGTCTGCGGCGGACCAAATCCGGTGCGTGTTCCGCCAGGCCCGGTCGGCGATGCACCGGGCCCGGTCTACGCTAGACCAACCCTGGCGCGCGCCGCGCCAAACCCGGTCTGCGGCCCGCCAAACCCAGTCCGCGACACACCGGATCCAGTCTGCGACACACTGGGCCCGGTCTGCGACACACCGGACCCGGTCTGCAGCACGCCAAACCCGGTACGCGTCACATCGGATCCGACCTGCAGCGCGCCAAACCCGGTGCGCGGCGCGCCAGGCCCGGTCGGCGACTCACCGGGCCCGGTCTGATTCAGACCAAACCCGGCGAGCGGTGCGCCGGCTCCAGTCTCCCGACCCCCGAAGCTGAGGCGAGCCGCAGCGCGCCGGTTGCGTAGCGGCGCCGTTCGTGGGTGAATGAGGGGTGATGACGACGCTCACCCGCCTTGCCAACTTCGCGTGGATCGCGGCCAACTCCGACGGCCACCGCCGATTCCATGCCGCGCTGGCGGACCCCGAGGGGACCCAGCGCAAGCTGCTCGAAAGCACGGTGCAACGCAATGCGGGCACGGCGTTCGGCCGGATGCACGGGTTCGCGGGCATCCGGACGGTCGAGGAGTTCCAGGAGCGGGTGCCTCTCTCGACCTGGGAGGACTACGAGCCGTGGGTCGAGCGCATCGCTGCGGGCGAGGCAGGGGTGCTCACCAAGGCTCCGGTGCGCATCCTGGAGCCGTCGAGCGGATCGTCGGGGCCTGCGAAGCGGATCCCCTACACGGCGGACCTGCAAGGTGACATCCGGCGCGCCATCGCACCGTGGGTCTGCGACGGGTACCAGCGCCGCCCCTCGCTGACCCGCGGCCCGGGATACTGGTCGATCACCCCTCCCGCACTGGAGGACGCGCGAGGCAAGTCCTCCGCTCCATCCAAAATCCCGGTGGGCTTCGAGGAGGATGGCGAGTACCTGGGCGGCTTCTGGAAACGGCTGGCCGGAGCGACGCTCGCCGTCCCGGGCGCCATCCGCCTGGTGCGGGACATGGAGTCGTTCCGCTACCTCACGCTGCTCTTTCTGCTGCGCCGGCCCGACCTGGCGTTGATCTCGGTCTGGCATCCGAGCTTCCTGACGCTGCTCATGGGCGCTCTCCCCGGGTTCTGGGACGAGCTGGTGCAAGACGTGGAGCACGGCACGCTCACCCCGCCGTCGCGGCTCTCGGAACCGGCATGGTCCGCCCTCGCCAAGCTCCTCTCGCCCCAGCCGGACCGCGCCGCGGAGCTCTGCCGGCTGGGACCGGAGGCTCCCGCACTCCTGTGGCCGCACGTGGAGCTGATCAGTTGCTGGGGGGATGCCCATGCGGCCCTTCATCTCCCGGAGGTGCAGCGGCTGTTTCCCGCCGCGGAAGTCCAGCCGAAGGGGCTGGTCGCCACCGAGGCGTTCGTCACCATCCCGTATGCCGGCCGCTATCCTCTTGCGATCCGCTCCCATTTCTTCGAATTCGTGCCGGAAGGGGGCGACGGCCGGCCGCGCCTCGCCCATGAGCTCGAGACGGGGGACGTGGCATCGGTCGTGGTGACCACGGGTGGCGGTCTGTACCGCTACCGGCTCCAGGACCGCGTCGCAGTGGACGGCTTCGTGGGCCCGACGCCGTCGCTCCGCTTCCTGGGCAAGGAAGGGCACGTCTCGGACCTCTGCGGCGAGAAGCTCCACGAGAGCTTCGTCGCCGGAGCGCTGGCGCGGACCTTCGAGAGCCTGCGCATCTCCCCGCGCTTCGCGCTGCTCGCTCCCAGCGACTCCGCGCCCGGGTACACGCTGTATCTGGAAGCACCGCAGCCCCCTCCAGGTCTGGCCGCCAGCCTCGACACGGAGCTCTCGGCCAATCCGAATTACCGCCTGTGCGTCTCGTTGGGACAGCTCGCGCCGGCAAAGGTCCACCTGATCGATGAGAACGGGGTGGCCCGGTATCTGGAGCACCGCCGGAAGTGTGGCCAGCGGTTGGGCGACGTCAAGCCGCTCGCCCTGTCGTCCGAATCAGGGTGGAGCCGGGTCTTCGTTCATTGATCTGATGGCTGGGAACGATTCGCGGCACAGTCTTGTTCACGACTGCAATGCGGAGTGAGAGCGTCGCTCGTCCGTCCCAGCCCTTCCTGGCCTGGCCTGGAGCCGCGAACCTGCGGATCACGATCCCCCTGTGCCTGACCTTCCTCAAGCTCTTCTCGTCGGTGTACGGGGGGACCAGTCTGCTCTCCGCGGTGCGCAATCCGCATCCCGATCCTTATTTTCACTTCGAGATGTCCGTCCCGTTCGTCCCCTCGATGGCCGCCGTCTACCTGACGGTGCCGCTCGCGCTCCTGCTCACGCCGTTCATCCTCCGCACCTGGCGGGACATCACACCGTTCTTCCTGACGCTGACGGCGGAGACGCTGGTCGCCGGTGTCTGCTTCCTCATCGTCCCGTTCGCCCAGGCCTATCCGCCGCGGGTGGCGTCCGGCTTCTGGGGCGGCATCTTCCATCTGGCCGACACACTCAACCTGGAGTACAACGAGGTGCCGTCGCTGCACGTCGCTTTCGCGGTCACCCTGGCCATCGTCTTCGGCCGCCGCTGCGGTTGGCTCGGCAGGCTCCTCTTCCTCGCCTGGACGGTGGTCGTCGTCCTGTCCACCCTCCTGATCCATGAGCACCACCTGCTGGACGTGGGCGCCGGCATCGCCCTGGCCGTGGCGGCGGTCGTCGCCGTGCAGCGGCCGGCCTCGCGCGAGGCGACCCTCGAGGCCCTGCGGATCGAGGGCCTCTGCCTGCGCGAGCTGGGCTCGATCGCCCGCCGCCATCCCCGCCGGTTGCCGGCCGCGCTCTCCCTCTGGCTGAACGGCCTGTTGCGCCGCAGGGAGAGGCAAGATCTCCTCGCCCGCCTCCGGGAGACTTCCTTTGACGTGAAGAGCCAAGGGGTCCAAGGACTCCAAGGACAACAGAGACGAGAAAAACCGACGCCGTCCCTGTAGTCCTCGGTGTCCGCTCCCGCTATGATCGGAGCCAGGAGGATCCCTCCCATGCTCTATGATCTCTCTCCCACCATCCGCCCGGAGACTCCGGTGTGGCCCGGTGACACGCCGTTCCACTGGCGTCTCACCTGGGCGATCGCGGAGGGCGCCTCGGTCAACCTGTCGGCGATCACCACGACGCCGCACCTCGGCTCTCACGCCGACGCGCCGTTCCACAGCGAGGCCCGGGGCGAAGGGATCTCCGACATGGCGCTCGACCGCTACCTCGGCCCCTGCCGGGTGATCAAGGTGCCGCCGCAGCCCCTCATCGAGCCGCGCCACGTGGAAGCGATCGACCTCCAGAGCCCGGCGCGGATCCTGTTCAAGAGCGAGAGCGTGCGCGACCGCAAGACCTTCCCCGAGCGCTTCACCGCCCTGTCGCCCGAGGTTGCCGCCCTCCTCGCCGAGCGCGGCGTCCTCCTGGTGGGCATGGACACTCCGTCGGTCGATCCTTTCGACAGCAAGAGCCTCGAAGCCCACCACGCCCTGGCCCGCGGCGGCGTCGCCATCCTCGAAGGGCTGGTGCTCGACGGCGTGCCGGAGGGGGTCTACGAGCTGATCGCGCTGCCGCTCAAGATGGCCGGCCTCGACGCCTCGCCGGTGCGCGCCGTCCTGCGCAGCATCGAAGCTTGACGGTAGAATGCCGGAAAGGAGACTGCTCGTGAACAGCAAGCAATTCGTTGCGGGACTGATCGAGGAGATGGACCGGCTGTTTGCGCGCCTGGGGGAGACGGAGACGCTCGAGTCGGAGTCGGAAGGGCAGGTTGACGTGATCACCCTGCTCCGTTTGGCGCTCAAGAGCGAGCTGGAGGCGAGCGAGCTGGCGGGCTTTTGGCTGCCGACGACGCCCGAGGTGGACGGCAAGATGGCGCTCGCGCTCCAGTGCGGCGACGAGATGAAGCACTATGGCTTGATCAGCCAGCGCCTGGTCGAGCTGGGACAGGACCTCTCCGACTTCGACCCGCTCGCCGACGGCCACAGCCCGCTCTACCAGTACCTGCGCGGCCTGCGCACCACGGTGGAAAGGATCGCCGGCGGCCCCTTCGCCAGCGAGGCCATCGCGGTCGTCCGCAACGCCCAGTTCGTCGACTTCTGCCGTTCGGTGGGCGACGAGGGGACCGCGAGCCTCTACGCCGGCACGATCCAGCCCGAGGAGTCGCACCATCACCAACTGGGCCGCGAGTTCCTGGAGAAGTACTGCACGACTCCGGAGATCCAGGAGCTCGCCGCCGCCGCCGTGCGCAATACGCTGGCCATCGCGGACGAGCTGCGCAACCTGGCCGAAAAGACCACGGGCATGCATACCATCCCCGTCTCCTGAGGCGCCCTCGCTTGAACCAGGGAATCACCACCATCGCCGTCCTCGGCGCGGGCACGATGGGGCGCGGCATCGCCCACGTCGCCGCTCTCGCCGGGTACGCCACGAACCTGTTCGACACCAGCGCCGACGCCCTGCGCAAGGCCGAGTCGACGATCCACCGCAACCTGGCCAAGGGCGTCGAGCTGGGCAAGGTGGAAGCCGGCGCCGCCGAGGCCGCGCGCGGCAATCTGGGCCTCGAGACCGAGCTCGCCGCGGCCGTCGCCGAAGCCGACCTGGTGATCGAGGCGGTGCCGGAGAGCATGGCGCTCAAGATCGACACGTTCCAGCAGACGGCCCGGGCCTGCCCGGCGCACGCCCTGTTCGCCTCCAACACCTCCGCCCTCTCCATCACCGAGATGGCCGCCGCCTCCGGCCGCCCGGAGCGCTTCGCGGGCATGCACTTCTTCAACCCGGTGCACGTGATGAAGCTCATCGAGCTGGTGCGCGGCCTCCAGACCTCCGGCGCGACGCTGGACGCGCTGCGCCAGGTGGGCGCCCGCATGGGCAAGGAGGTGGTGCTGGTCAACGAGGCGCCCGGCTTCGTGACCACCCGCATCAACGCCCTGATCGGCAACGAGGCGTTCCGCATGCTCCAGGAGGGGGTGGCGAGCGCCGAGGACATCGACAAGGCCTTGAAGCTCGGCCTGAACCATCCCATGGGACCGTTCGAGATGATCGACCTCGTCGGGCTGGACGTGCGGCTGGCCATTCTGGAGTTCCTACACCAGAGCCTGGGCGAGGCTTTCCGCCCGAACCTCATCCACGTCCAGCACGTGCGCGCCGGCCGCCTCGGCCGCAAAGTCGGGCGCGGCATCTACACCTACGACGACAAAGGGGAGAAGATCGAATGAGCGGCCCTGACGACCTGACCGGACGCGTTGGATTGGTGACCGGCGCCAGCAGCGGGCTCGGATTTGCCGCCGCGCATGCGCTCGGCCGGCGCGGAGCCCGCGTCGTGATCGCCAGCCGAGGAGGCGAGAAACTGGACAGGGCTCGCGACCAGCTCGCCGCCGCGGGCGTGGTAGCTTTCGCCGTCCCGGCCGACATCCGCGATCCCGCAGCCCTCGTCCATCTCGTCGCGGAGGCGGAGCGACAGGCCGGGCCGATCGACATCCTGGTGGCCAACGGCGGCGGCCCGCCGTCCAAGCCGGCGCTGGAGCTGACCGAGGAGGACTGGGCCGTCGGCATCCCCCTCGCCCTGCTCTTCGTCCCCCGTCTCTGCCTCCTGGTGGTCCCCGGCATGCGCGCCCGCCGCTGGGGTCGGATCGTGGCCCTCAACTCCGTATCCGCCCGCCAGCCCATCCCCAACCTCGCCCTCTCGAACGCCCTCCGTCCGGCCGTGCTCGGCTACCTGAAGACGCTGTCACAGGAGGTGGCCGCCGACGGCGTGACGGTCAACGCCGTGCTGCCCGGCTACACACGGACGGAGCGCCAAGAGGAGCTGGCCACCGCCGCCTCGGCGCGCACCGGCAAGCCGAAAGAGGAGATCGTCGCCGGCTGGATCGGCAACACCCCCATGGGCCGCATGGCCGAGCCCGCGGAGATCGGCGAGGTCGTCGGCTTCCTGTGCACCCCCGCCGCCTCCTATGTGACCGGCCAGGCGATTCCGGTGGAGGGCGGGTACGTGAAGGGGCTGTAGGGCCCCTCACCCCCTGCCCCCTCTCCCACACGCCCTCACGCCCACCCGGGAGAGGGGGAGATACGAAGAGGCCCGCCCTTGTACCCAGGGCGTTGCCCTGGGCTGAGGAAGCCCGGGCCTTCAGCCCTACCACCGCCCGGTCTAGAGGCCCAACGGGCCGACATCCCTCAGCCCAGGGCATCGCCCTGGGTACTGGGCGGCGGGTTTTTCACCCCCTCTCCCGGGCGGGCGTGAGGGCGTGTGGGAGAGGGGGCAGGGGGTGAGGGGCCTCAATCCGCCTCCCCAGCCCCCTCCCGCTCGCTCACCGGGACGCGCCACAGGACCTTGAATCTGCCAGCGGCCTCCTCGAACAACAGCTCCTGCCAGCCGAAGAGGGCGGCGAGGCGTTCGAGGAGACGGCGTCCTCCATACGGTTCGATGCGGGCTTCCACTCCGAGATCCTCCTGGCGTGCTTCGTTCTCGACCTCACAGAGCAGCTCACGGCGCCCACGGTCGACGTGCAGGCCGAGCTTCGGCAAGGAGCCCGGCCGGCCGTGGCGCACGGCGTTGACCAGCACCTCCTCCAGAAAAAGGCCGAAGCCGCCGCGTACCGGCAGGGGGAACCAGTAGCGGTCCGGCCAGTCGACCGCGAGCGAGAGCAGCCCCCTGGTCCCATTCCCCTTCTCCCGGGGGTGAGGGGCCAACACGCCGTTGTCCCAGCACAGGCTGGACCGCAGCTCGGGGTCCGCCGCGACCCGCACGAAGACACGCTCAAGTGCGGCGATCGTCTCCAGTGCCTGCGAGGCCTCGATGGCGCAGGCCGGAGGGAAGGGCGGCGCCGCGTCCCAGTGGTCGAGGAGCCAGGCGGTGACCCGGATGCGGCGTTCGACGTAGCCGGACAGCCAGGTGATGAAGGCGCCGTCGTCAGCGCTCGTCTGCCGGGTCAGGGTGAAGCTGAGCACCCGCACGAGGGTATCGATGCCGTGGCTCAGGAGGCCGGCGAGCCGGCGCCGCTCCTCGTCGCGGGCGCCGCCGACCAGATCCTCGGCGAGCAGAGCGAGGTCGGCTTCGGGCTCCAGGACGAAGAGGATGCCGAGACGGTGGCGCTCGTCCGCTTGCAGCGCCTCGATCGGGGCGGTCACCGCGACCGACCGCACCACGGCATAGCGGGTCTCGATCTCTCCCGCCTCGCCGCGCACCTTGAGCGGCAGTCCATAGGCGCGCCGCGCATCGGGACCGGCCACCTGCATCCGGTCGTAGTGCCGGCGCGCCCTCTCGTCGCCGGCCACCAGATCGGCGATGCGCACCCCGGCCTCGATCCCCAGCCGGCGGGCCGCCGCATTGCCGAACACCACGACGTCCGAGTTGGGATCGACGACCAGGAGCGGCACCTGCATGGTATTGAGGAGGTTCTGCTTCTCGGCGAGCTCCCGCTCGGCCTTGGCCTGCGCCTGCTCCGCCCGCCGGCGATACAGCTCGAAGCCGCCCAGCAGGAGGGCCATCGGGAGCAGGAGCAGAGCCAGGGAGAGCGCCGGGAACCCGGCATCGGTCTTCGGGAACAGGATCACCAGCCAGTCGCGGGACGAGACCCGGAGGGCGGCGACGGCACCCTGCCCCTCCACCACCGTGTGCTGCACCGTTTCCGGCGTCACGAAGAGTCCCTCGCGCCGTTCGCGGTCCGCCGCCGCGGCGACCGCCCGCGCCAGGCCTGCGTGCTCCTCGCCCGCTCTGGCCGGGAGCGCGGCGAGCACGTCGTTCCAGGGCCGCCATCGCTCCTCCGCCGGCGGCGGCAGGGCGACGACGTCGGCCACCATGGGCGGCTCGATCTCGCGCGCGAACGAGCGCCAATCGAAATCGAACGTGAGGTCGGCGCCCAGGATCCCGGCGGCGCCCGTCGCCGCATCGACGTAGGGCACCGTGATCGTCGCCACGACTCCCTGGCCCCCGAGATCGAGATAGAGGCCCGAGTAGTAGACCTGCCCCGCCGGCCGTGTGAAGTCGAATTGGAAGAAGAACTCGTTGGAGACGAAGTTGGGGAGCTGCGGCAGCTTGCGGAATTCCCGGCCCTCGTCGGCCGCGACGCGGCGGCGCGCTTCCGCGTCGTTCGTCAGCTCGCCGAGCGGCAGCGAGACCAGGGTGCCGTCTTCCGACAGGACGTAGACCCGGGCCACCTTTGGCGGCGCCGGACCGGGCACGGCGGGAAGCGGCCGGGCGGCCAGGGCTGAACCGAGGCGCCCGCCGAGGCCGAGAAGAAGAGGCGCCACGCCCGCGAGGAAACGGTCCGAGGCGCCCGCATCCAGGGCCTTGCGCCGCGTCACCACCAGCCAGTAGCCGCCGATTTCGGCGAAGCGCTGCTCGCGGAACTGGAGAGCCGAGCGGGCGCCTCCTGCCTCGCTCCCCAGAGCGCCCGAGGGTTCCCAGCGAGCGACCGGATGGGGCTCGGGGATCTCCACGGGCTTGGCCATTTGATCGCGGATCACCGCCAGGCAGGGAGGCACCGAGCGCCGGTCCTGCCAATCGGCGATCTCGCCGTAGAGGCGGGCCCGCTCGGGATCGGCGATGCGGCCGCGGTGGCTCTTGAGCGCGAGGTGCAGCCACGCGCTGACGCCCGGGGTGTCGGTGGGCCGCGGCGGCGTTTTGTCCTGGACCAGCCGGAACAGCACCGCCGCCTGCTCCTCTCCGACGCGCCGGTGCCACTCCCGGCGCACCGAGAGCACGGTCAGGCCGGCGAGAATCAGGAACAGCGCCACTCCAGCGTAGAGGAGGTAAGGCCGGCGGGATCTCGAGGAGCGCATCCGGCAGTAGAGTAAGCCGATGCCCTGGGAGGACGCCACTGCCCGCCCCTCACCCCCGGCCCCTCTCCCATCTCCCTTCCACCCCCCGCCGGGAGAGGGGAGAACCTTCGCACAAGCTCTCCTCTCTCCACGCCATGGACTTTGACGAAGCCCTGACCGCCCTCGGCAAGCGCCGGCCCCTTGCCGTGGTCGAGGATCACCTCTTCCACATTACCGAGCTGCTGCAGGCCCTGGCCGCCGAGGCGCCCGAGCTCCTCCCCCACACCGCCGTCCTTTGCCTTGAACGCCCCGGTCCCGACACCACCGCCGCCGTCGCCCGCTGGCTCGCCGCCTGGCCCGGCTTGCGGGTGGCGGCGGCCGTGCCTCCCGGAACGCTTGAATCCGCGGTCGTCCTCGATCCCCAGGCCTTCACGGCGCCGCAGGCATTCTGCCGTGTCCTGGCGGGGATGCTGCGCCCCGGCGGCCTGCTCCTCCAGGACATTCAGCTCGCGACCCTCACCTTCGTCCCCGCGGATCGCTGGTGGGAGTCGATCTACCTCGCCGCCACCGTACGCGGCATGTTCCCCTCGCGCCCTCCATCCTGCCGCTTCTTCTCGAACAAGCGCGGTTACGAGGCGACCTTCGGCCGCGACCTCGCGGAAGCCGGATTCGATCCGCGGGATGTCATCGAAAAGGGGGACCTCAAGCAGGTGCTCGTCCCCACCCTGCGCTCGTTCCTGGCACGGCGATTCCCTTGGGACCTGGAGACAGCCTTCGGCGGGACCACGCTGGCAGTGGGCGCGACGGACGAGGATCGGCGGGAGGTGGAGGCGGCCTTGGACCTGGTTCTCTGGTCGGGAGCTGACGATGGCTTCGACCTGGGCGGCCGGGCCGTCGCCGGAGAGCGCCGCCTCCATCTGCGTCCTGGCACCTCGGAAGGCGAGACCTGGCGCGCCCTGATCGCCGACGACTTGGCCGGCGGCGAAGGCGTGCCGGTGGTCTCCATCGGCGAGCGGCTCGCTCCCGCCGGAGCCCTCCGCGCGGAGGTTACCAACGCCGCCGCCCGTCATCTCCACCTCCTGCGCAGCCGCCTTACCGATCCCGGCGTCATCGTCACCGCCCGGCACGCCTACCGGCTGCGGGAGGACGTGCGGGCGGGGTTGGGGCGGGTGCGCTAACGGCCGATTGGCTCGCGGATAGGCGCGCCAGAGCTTGTCGCCTGTGAAGGCACGGGTTACACTCCGGGCGTGGCCATCATCGGCTTCCGGCACAAAGGGCTGGAACTTTTCTTCTGCGCCGGAAAGACGACCAAGATTCAGGCCCACTGAGGAGGAACCGATGAGAATGTTCAATCCACCTCATCCGGGCGAGGTTCTGCGGTCTCTCTGCCTGGAGCCCCTTGGCTTGACAGTCAGCGATGCGGCCAGGGCGCTCGGCGTCAGCCGCAAGACGCTGTCGGGAATCGTCAACGGGCACGTTGGGATCAGCCCCGAAATGGCCGTGAGGCTCTCGCTGGCCTTCGATACGACGGCGGAAAGCTGGCTCAGCCAGCAGGTCCAGTTCGATCTCTGGCAGGTGGAGAAGAAGCGTAAAACCCTCCGCATCAAGCGGCTGTCGGCCGCATAGGCCTCCTTTCTCCGCGATTTCAGCGAGCTGAAACCGACCCGCCTCGTTTCCTCATCAAGCCTCCACCCACCTCCCGCCGTCCCCCGAAGGTCGCCGGAGGTGCCGGCATAGCCTCGCCTTGCCCCGTCCTCCTAGCCTGTCGATGGACCGACCGACAGGAGGACGACCATGCCACGCTCTCTGTTCGCCCGCAAGCCGCTCCACGTTCTTCTCGACGAGCTGCACGGCGAGAGCCGCCTGCGCCGGGTTCTCGGACCGATTCAGCTCACCAGCCTGGGAGTCGGAGCCATCATCGGCTCCGGCATCTTCGTCACCACCGGCGCCATCGCCCGCAACGTCACGGGACCGGCGCTGATGCTCTCGTATGTGGTCGCCGGCTGCGCCTGCGTGTTCGCAGCTCTATGCTATGCCGAGCTGGCGTCCATGGTGCCGGTCGCGGGATCGGCGTATACCTATGCCTACGCCACCCTGGGCGAGCTGTTCGCCTGGATCATCGGCTGGGACCTGGTTCTGGAGTATGCAGTCGGCGCGGCGACCGTGGCGGCGGGCTGGTCGGGCTATTTCCAGAGCGCGTTGGGCAGCTTCGGAATCGCCCTGCCCGATGCGATCAACGGTCCTCCCATCACCTACGATCCCGCCCTCGGCCGGCTGGTTCCGACCGGGTCGGTGATCAACCTTCCCTCGCTCGGGATCGTGGTGCTGGTGGCGGCGGTGCTCATCATCGGCATCCGGGAGAGCGCACGGCTCAACGCGGCGATGGTGGGCATCAAGGTGGCGGCGGTGCTGTTCGTGATCGCCGTCGGCGCCTTCTTCGTCCGCACCGCCAACTGGCATCCGTTCTCCCCCTACGGCCTGACCGGGGTGAGCTTCTTCGGCCACACGCTGCTCGGCCAGACGGACGCCGGCGGGCGGCCGCTCGGCATGCTCGCCGGAGCGGCTCTCGCCTTCTTCGCGTTCATCGGATTCGATTCGGTGTCGACGCACGCCGAGGAGGCGCGGCAGCCGCGGCGGGACGTGCCCATCGGCATCGTCTCCTCCCTGGTGATCTGCACCGTCCTCTACCTGGGCGTGGTAGCGGTGATCACCGGCATGGTCCCCTACCGCGAGCTCGACATGAATGCGCCGGTGGCGGCGGCGTTCGCACGGGCAGGGCTCGGCTGGGCGCAGTTCCTGGTGGCCGTGGCCGGAGTCGCGGGGATCACCTCGGTGCTGCTGGTCATGATGCTCAGCCAGCCGCGCATCCTGCTCGCCATGGCGCGCGACGGGCTCCTCCCGACAAGCTTCTTCGGCGCCGTCCATGCGCGCTTCCGCACGCCGTGGAAGTCCACGGTGGCCACCGGCCTCTTCGTGGGTCTGCTCGCCAGCTTCCTGCCGATCCAGGTGCTGCTGGCGCTGGTGAGCATGGGGACGCTCCTCGCCTTCGTCATCGTCTGCGCGGCCGTCCTCATTCTCCGCCGCACCAATCCCGGCGCGGAGCGCCCCTTCCGGGCGCCGCTGGTGCCCGTCGTCCCCTTTCTGGGGATCGCGGTCTGCCTGCTCCTGATGTTCTCCCTGCCTGCCGAGAACTGGCTGCGCTTGATCGTCTGGCTGGTGATCGGCCTCTGCATCTACTTCGGCTACGGACGGCGGCACAGCGCCCTCACCCAAGCTCCGTGATCCCTTTCTCCAGCCGCCGCACCAGCTGGGGCAGGGCAGCGGCGTCCACGGAGCAGTGGGCGATGCGGAGGTAGCGCGGGTCGATGGAGATGAGGCCGGTGTCGCAGTGGTCCAGGAGGTGGCGCCGCACCTGCTCGGCGGTGAGGCCCAGGGATTCCGGCAGCTCCACGAGGGCGAAGCAGCCGGAGTTGAACGGGAGCACGGCGAGGTGCCGGGGATCGGTCGCCGCCAGCGCCTGCTTGAGGACGCGGTAGCGCTCTTCGAGCAGGGCGCGCACGGCCTCGACCTCGCGCTCGATCCCGTCCTGGCGCAAGGCCTGGAGCAGGATCACCTGGCTCGCGGCCACCGGCGAGCCGATCGTGGAACGCACCAGCATCTTCATCTTGCTTTCGAGCGACTGGGCCACTTCCGAGTCCGGCTCGAAGGCAAAGGTGACGAAGCCCACCCGGCCACCGAAGAAGGAGAATTCCTTGGTGGCGCCGTCCACCTTCACCGGCACCAGGTTGGGGTGCAGGCCGATCAGGTCCCAGAACAGCGACGACCGCGGGACGTCCGGCTCGAAGACCAGGCCTGCGTAGGCGTCGTCGCAGATCACGACGAACGGCCGCCGCTCCGCCACGCCGCGCAATGAAGCCACGACCTGCTCCCGCTCCCCGGCCGTCAGCGAATAGCCGCCGGGATTCGACGGGAGGTTGAGGATGGTCACCGCGGGCTCCCCGTCCGGCAGGCCGTCCAGCGCCTCGGCGATGGCGTGCACGTTGTACCGCCCGTCCACGTAGGCCGGCGCGCTGAGCACCACGGCGCCGGTGCGGGCCGCGAAGGTCTGGCGGTAGTTGCCCCAGAACGGGCGCGGCACGGCCAACGCTTTCCCTTCGCCGCCGAAGAGATCGGCGACGACCGAGAGCGAATGGGTGAGGCCCGCGGTGACCAGCGGGAGGGTGGACGGGACGCCGCGAAGAGATTCCGGAAGACCGCGCCGCTGCCACTCGCGCCACCGCCGGCGCACCTCCGGCAACCCCTCGATCGGCGAATAGAGGAGCGCCTGGTTGCGGTCCTCCGGGGAGAGTCCGGAGAGCGCAGCGGCCATGCGCGGAAGGGGAACCGCGCCGCCCCTGCCGTCGGTGATCTGGCCGATCGTCCCGTTCAAGGTCTTGCCGCGCGCCTGGGCGCCCTGGGCCGGGATGTCCGGCGGCAGATAGGCGCGCCGGCCCAGGGGCGAGAGCGCACGAAAGAGCGCCGGAGCACCCTGTTCAAGAGGAGCGTTGACGGCGGCCTGGGGATCGCGCATGGGCGCGCAGTATAGTACGCACGCCCATGCCCCGGTCTCCGCTCCTCCCGCTCGCCGCCTCCTCACTCCTTGCGCTGTCGACCGCCGCCCTCCAGGGAGCCGCGATGCCCGAGCCGATCTCCTATGTCCTGCGCTTCCCCGCACCGCAGACCCACTACGTCGAGGTGGAGGCGCTCGTCCCGACCGATGGCCAGCCCGCCGTCGAGCTGATGATGGCGGTCTGGACGCCCGGCTCCTACATGGTCCGCGAATTCGCGCGGAACGTCGAGGACATGACCGCCGCCGGCGAGACAGGCGCCGCTCTCGCCGTCGAGAAGACGCTCAAGAACCGCTGGCGGATCGCCACCGGCGGCGCGGCCCGGGTGCGCGTGCGGTACCGCCTGTACGCCCGCGAGATGTCGGTGCGCACCAACTTCGTGGACGCCGGCTTCGCCATCCTGAACGGCGCCGCCACCTTCATCACCCGGGCCGGCTCCGAGCGCCGGCCGCACGACGTGAGAGTGGTCCTGCCGCCGGCCTGGAAGGAGGCGATCTGCGCCCTGCCGTCGCCCCCCGACGCTCCTCCCGGCGAGCGGGACATCGCCTTCCGGGCGGCGGACTTCGATACCCTGGTCGACTCACCCCTCTATGCCGGCAACGCGGCGACCCACCACTTTACGGTGGACGGCAAGCCGCACATCCTCGTCGACGAGGGAGAGGACGCCCTGTGGAACGGCCGCCAGGCGGCGGCGGACGTGGAACGTATCGTCCGCGAGGAGGCGGCCTTCTGGGGGGGCCTCCCCTACGAGCGCTACGTCTTCTTCAACCTGATCACCGAGGGCTCGGGCGGCCTCGAGCACAAGGGCTCCTGCGTGCTCATGACCAGCCGCTGGCGGCCGCACACCCGCGAAGGCTATGTGGGCTGGCTGGGCCTGGTGGCCCACGAGCTCTTCCACGCCTGGAACGTCAAGCGCCTGCGCCCCCAGGCGCTCGGCCCGTTCGACTACGAGAACGAGGTCTACACGCGCGACCTCTGGGTCCCCGAGGGGCTCACCAGCTTCTACGAGGACGTGCTCGTCCACCGTGCCGGCCTCTCCACCCGCAAGGAATTCCTCAAGCGCCTGAGCAAGGAGATCGAGTCGCTGCAGACCACGCCCGGACGCCGGGTGCAGTCGGTGGCGGACGCCTCGTTCGACGCCTGGATCAAGTACTACCGCCAGGACGAGAACTTCGCCAGCTCCGGGGTCAGCTACTACACGAAAGGCGCGGTGATCGGCTTTCTGCTCGACGCCAGGATCCGCCGCGCCACCGCCGGCCGCGCCAGCCTGGACGACGTCCTGCGCCGGGCCTATTCGCGGTTCTCCGGAGAGCGCGGCTTCGGCGCGGAGGACCTCCGCGCCGTGGCCTCGGAGGTGGCGGGGACGGATCTCGGCCCCTGGCTCCACCAGGCCCTCGAGACCACCGCGGAGCTCGACTATAAGGAGGCCCTGGACTGGTACGGCCTGCGCTTCACGGAGAGCAAGAAGAAGGAGAAGGACGAGGACGACGAGGAGAAGCCGGGCTGGCTGGGAGCGGAGACCGAGGTCCAGGGCGGACGCCTGGTGGTGACCCAGGTCAAGCGGGAGACCCCTGCCTACGAGGCGGGGTTGAACGTCGGAGACGAGATCCTCGCTGTGGGCGACTACCGTGTCCCGCCGACGGTGGACGGCTGGAAGGAGCGCCTCAAGTCCTATCCGCCGGGCACCGAGGGCTCTCTCCTCGTGGCCCGCCGCGAGCGCCTCCTCCGGCTGCCCGTCGCCTTCGCCGCCGAGCCCCACCTCGTCTGGAAGCTCGAAGAGGACCCGAAAGCCTCTCCGGAGCAACGGGCACACCTGGAGGCGTGGCTGCGCTCTCACATCTCCATCGCCCACGCCCCCACCCGCCACTCCCCGCCTCCCGGCGGCGCGCCCTCGATGGCGAACGCTCCGATGTACCGCTCCGCCGGCACGAAGTGACGGAAGATCCAGCGCCCGGCGCGGACGGCGTCGCCTTTCAGCGTCAGCATGCGCGGGGAGTCGCCCGGGGCGAGGGTCACGTCGAACGAGTCGAGCGGCGCCGCGAGCCCCTCCCCGACCGCCTTGAGATAGGCCTCCTTGCGGGTCCAGCAATTGAAGAAGGCCTCCTCCTTCACCGCGGGCGGCAGCGCGCGCAGCACCTCCCTCTCGCTCGGCGAGAAGAAGCGCTCCGCGATCTGCTCGCAGTCGGGCATCGGCTTCTGGAATTCGACGTCCACTCCGATCTCGACGCCGTGGACGAACCCCACGAGCGCCATCTCGTCCGAGTTGGAGAGGTTGAACTGGAGGCCGCCGGCGGCCGGCGCGCCGGCCGGCGCGGCGAGGAACGGCTTGCCGCGCGGGCCGTAGGCAAAACGGATCAGCTCGGGGCGGGTGCCGAGATACCCCGCGAGAAGCGTGCGCAGGGCGCCGCGGCCGACGGCGTACTGGCGGCGGTGGCGGTCGAAGCGGAAGCGGTTCGCCCGCGCCTGCTCGTCCTCCGCGAGGAGAGCCCACAGCCGCTCGACGCGGTCCGCCGGCGGATCGAGGCGGATCGACCAGACGTGGATCTCCCCCGGCGCCAGCGCCAGACCGGGAGCCGCGGCACGGGGAGGGAAAGGGGTCACCCGCCGGGGATGCTCAGCTCGGCGAGGTCGCGCGCCACTGCCTCGGTGATGAGGTCCTTGGCGCTGTGCAGGAAGAAGTGATCGCCCGGCAGCATGCGCAGCCGGAAGCGTCCTTTCGCATGCTGCCGCCAGAGGTCCAGATCGTCGCGGGTCACCTCCTCGTCGCCGAGGCCGCCGAACGCGGAAATGCCCGGATCGAGCCGCTCCTCTTCTTTGAAGTCGTAGGTCTCGTTCACCGCGAAGTCGGCGCGCAGCACCGGCGTCAGCAGCTTCATCAGCTCGGCGTGCTGGAGGACCTCCTCGGGAGTCCCGTTGAGCTCGCGCAGCCGCTCGATGAACTCCGCCTCGGGCAGATCGTGGATCGGCTCCTCGCGCGCCGGCAGATGCGGCGCGCGCCGTCCCGAAACGAACAGATGGAGCGGCTGCGCCTTGCCGCGCCGGCGCAGCTCCCGGGTGAGCTCGAAGCCGATCATGCCGCCCATGGAGTGGCCGAAGAAGACGAACGGCATGTCGAGAAAGGGGATCAAGGCGTCGGCGACGGCCTGGATCAGCGGCTCGGGACGGGTGAACGGCGGCTCGCGCAGCCGGCTCTCCCGCCCCGGGAGCTGGACCGGGCAGACTTCGATGCTGGACGGCAACGACGCGGCCCAGCCGCGGTAGGCCGAAGCGCCTCCGCCCGCATACGGGAAGCAGAACATGCGCAGGCGCGCACGCAGATTGACCTCGCGGTAGGCGAGCCACCGCTCGGCAGGGGGACTGCTCGGCTTCACGGTCTGGATCGGCTCCAGCGGGAAATCAGTTGGTCTCCTGGTCCGCCTGCTTCGCGCGCTCCATCTCTTCCATCTTCTTGCGCAGAGAGAGAGGCCGCATGTCGGTCCACACTTCCTTGATGTAGTCCAGGCACTCCTGCTTCTGGCCGGTCTTGCCGACGTCGTTCCAGCCCAACGGATTCTCACGATGAGCCGGCCAGATCGAGTACTGCTCCTCGTGGTTGATGACCACCTTGTAGACTGTGGTGTCTTCCCTTTCTTCCCAGCTCATTGACAGTCTCCTTCCCAGGCCTATCTTATGGTTCCAACCGTCCGCCGGCACGTCGAGCCGGCGGACCGGGTCATTCGTCCTTCTACATAAGTGCCGACGAAGTCCAAGGCGTGACAGTCTCAGCGGACCGAGCGCAAGCTTAGCAGCTCTGGAGAGGCCGCTCAACGGCCGCGCCAGATCTTCCACCGGTCCACGACCTCGGCGCCGCGGACCACGCAGTATTCGTCGAAGCATGCCACGGTCAGGCACGAGTGGTTGGGGAGGATCCGCACGCGCGCTCCCACGGGCAGGGCCGCGCCGTCCGCAGCGGTGACGATCCCGTGCTCCTGGGAGAGCGACACCAGGCGCCGGTGGGGATGGAGGCTTCCGGCGCCATAGTCGTCGAAGATCTCGCCCATGGTCTCCCGCTCGGGATGGTCCGGCCCGGCGTCCTTGGAGAGCGCGAGAGCGCCCGCATCCACGACGGCCTGCTCGTCGCCGGGCCGGTGCGACACCACGCTCGCCAGGACCGTCACGCCGCAGTCGCGCACCGCGCACGATCCGAGCGCCACCTGCGTGAAGTCATGAAAGACATAATTGCCGGGCCGCGCCTCGCTGACGCCGTCCAGGTGCGCCACGGCGGACATCGCCGGGGTCGAGCCCACGCTCACCGCCGGCACCGGGATGCCCGCCGCGCGGAGGCGGGCCGCGAAACCGGTCATCACCGCGCGCTCCTCCTCCGCGATCGCCGCGATCTCCTCCCGGCTGCGGCCGTGGTAGGCGTGGCCGGAATGGGAAAGAATGCCGTCGAAGACCAACGCCGGCGAGCCGGCGATCGCCGCCGCCAGACGGACCGATTGCGGCGCGGCGGGATCGATCCCGGCGCGGTGGTAGCCGCAGTCCACCTTGAGCCAGACGTGGAGCGGCCGGTCCCGCTCCGCCGTCCGCGCCAGGGCGTCCACCGCCTCCGGGGAGTCGGCCGTCACGCGCAGGGTGATCCGGGAGGCCAGCTCGCCCACCTCGGCGAGGCGGGAGAGGATCACCGGGAAGGCCCAGGTGATGTCGGTGCAGCCGTGGCCGGCGAAGACGCGCGCCTCGTAGAGCGTCGAGACCGTGATGCCGGCGGCGCCCAGGGCGCGCTGCCGCTCGGCCAGCTCGACGCACTTGTGGGTCTTCCCATGCGGGCGCAGGGCCACTCCGAGGGCGGCGGCGCGCGCCGCCATGCGCCGCAGATTCCTCTCCACGACGTCGAGGTCCAGGAGCAGGCAGGGAGTCGGGAGCTCGTCCAGCGTGGCCGGGGCGTCCATGGAGCTGAACATCATAGAGTAGGATCCGTGTGCGGGAGCTCATGATGACGACCAACTCGCTGAGCCGGCTCGCCCCCTGCCCCCGCACCCCCAACTGCGTCTCGACCCTGGCGCCCCCGGGACCGCAGCACATGGACCCCATCCCCTACAAGGGTCTCCGCGAGACCGCCCGCCAGCGCCTCCTCGGCGTCCTGCGGCGGATGGAGCGCACGACGATCGTCGAGGAGACCGAGGACTACCTCCACGCGGAGTGCCGCTCGCGGCTCTTCCACTTCGTGGACGACGTCGAGCTGGCGTTCGACGACAAGGCGAAGCTGATCCACTTTCGGTCGGCCTCCCGCCTGGGCCGCAGCGACTTCGGGGTGAACCGCAAACGGATGCAACAGATTCGCCGCGACTTCCGAGCCCTCTCGACCTAGACCGGCCGGCCGCGTTGGCGTGCCAGCCGAGCCCTCTCGACCTAGACCGGCCGGCCGCGTTGGCGTGCCAGCGCGCTCTCGAACGCCTTCGCGAGACCGGCCAACCCCTCACGGTCGCTCCACGACCGGGCGGCGATCTCGTCGACGATCGGACGCAGGAGCTCGTCCTCCGCGGCGAGAGCTCCGCTGCCGGCCGCGAGAGCGCCGGCGATGTTCGCCGGGGTCCCGCGGAGGAAGCGCGCGAGAAGGTCGGCGGCCCGGAGCAGGAGTGTCGAACAACTCTGGTAGGTGGGAGCGATCGCCTGCTCCAGCGGCTGCCGGTCGGCTGCGGCCAGCGTCGCCGCGATCGCCGCGCGCACCTGTTGCAGGGAGGCCTCAGTGCGGTCCGGCGGATGCAGCTCCGCCATCTCCAGGCCGGCGGCGTGGAGCAGCAGATAGCCGCGGCCGAAGGTCTCCACGGTCCGCCCGACGGCTCTCCCCAAGGCGAGGCGAGGAAAGGGACGGCGGAGGAGGTGCCGGAGCCAGACCTGGGCGCGCGCGGAGAGAGAGCCGGCGTCCTTCGCAGCACAGGCGAGGGCAGCGATCTCCTCCGGTGTCAGAGCGAGGTCCCGGCTCTCGCCGAGCTCCGTCACCATCCGCGTGCAGACCGCCGTGAACGCCGGGTCCTCGGCGACCGCAGACGGCAGGAGCGGGCAGAGCCCGCCGAGCACGCTGAACAGCGTCAGCCGGCGGAACGCGGGAAAATCGGCGGCGACCGGCGGCTCCAGCCCGGCGGACCGGCTGAGGCGGCCGCCGGGCCGGAGCTCGACGCTGCGTCCGATTTCCGTCGATTCCAGCGGCTCGTCGGGGCTCGTGGGCCGGTCATCCATCACTGCTGTTGCGCCTCCTTCCGCGTCCACCCGGTTGGGTCCGGCGAGAAAGGCTGCAAAGAGCGTGCAGGGTCTCCGCCGCGGGAGGCGGTCCGTCCGCAGGCACCTTCCTCGGGCGGCCTCGTTTCCGTTTGGGATCGAAATCGTCGCTGGAATAGAGGTCGGGGAGCCTGGTCCGGCGGACCTCGGCGAGGATGCGGAGCCGCAGCTTGGCGTTGCGGGCGTTGGTCGGGCGCGCCGGCGCCGCGCCGCCGCAGGCGAAATAGGCGAGAGCCGCGCGCGCCGCCTTGCGGGCGTCCCGCTCGATCCAGCACCCGCCGCTCGAGATCCGGGTCCGCGAGAAGAAGCTCGGCAAGGCTGTCCAGGCTCAAGTGGTCGCCGATGGGGTCGATGGGATCGATGGGGTCGGGCACGGCGATGCGCTTCCTCCGAATGAGGTGACGGGATCGAGCTCCCGCGTCTCACTCCACAAGGTGCTTCGCCGCCGCGATTTTTTCGGGGAACCGAACGCCACAGACGTCGGTACGAGTCACGGGTTCGGAGGTTTGAGCCACTGGATCCGAGGTTCGAGCCACTCGATTCGAGGTTTGAGCCACTTGATCCGAGGTTTGAGCGTCTCGTTCCGAGGTTTGAGCGTCTCGTTCTGAGGTTTGAGCGTCCCGTCCCGGGATTTGAGTGTCTCGTTCCGAGGTTTGAGCGTCTCGTTCCGAGGTTTGAGCGTCCCGTCCCGGGGTTTGCGTGTCTCATCCCGGGGTTTGCGTGTCTCGTTCCGGGGTTGGTGCGACTCGTTCCGCGGTTCGAATGGCTCGAACCCCGGTTTCAGCGTTTCGATTCCCGGCTGCAATGAACCGATCCGGGAACCGAGCGACTCAGACCTGGATCAGGGAGTGGAGAGACTTCGCCTGCTGGATCCAGGACGCCACCTGGACGGCGGACGGCGCGCGCCGCGTGATCCGCCGCTCCCGGTTCACGCGCGCCAGGCAGCGGGTGACGGCATCGGCGCGGTGGACGCGCAAGCCGGCGACACGGAAGCCGGCCTCCTCGAGGAGCTCGGCATATTGCACGCCGACGCCGCGGATCCGCATGAGATCGGCCATCACCGCGAGCCGGAGAAGATACTTCTGCATCGAGCCCGTCCGGCGGGCCACCTCGAGGCGCCGCCGGCGCTCCGCGAAGTCCACCAGGACCGAGGTCAGCTCGACGCCGGAGGTCCTGCCCCGCCCGCCGCCGTCCTCCTCCATCCCCAGAGACTTCGCAAGCCGCTGCCACATGATCGTGCCCTCCGAACGGCACGATAAGGGATGAAGATTACGCCCCGCATTACCGAAGGAGAAAAGACGAGAAGGAGAAAACACGGCGCCCGCCAAGCCCCGCGAGGGGGCGGCAGCGGCAGGCGGGCGCCGGAGGGAACCCGAGGTCAGCGGGCCGCGGCAGCCATCCCGGTGACCGCCGGCATGGCGGGCCGGTCGTAGTGCGCCGCCGGACGCCGCTGGTAGAGCACCTCGTCGACGCTGCGCCCCTTCATGGCGCGCACGTGGGTGAGGTACTCGTACTGCGAGGGCAGGGTGGCCACCAGGTGCTCGGTGCGCTGCTTGATCTTGCGGAACATCGCCAAGGCGTTGCGGTCGTCGAGGAAGTCGAGCACCGGCAGGCTCGCCTGCGGCTCGTAGTTGAGGCCGAGGAGCATCACGGAGTAGGAGTAGGACTCGAACCCGTGGTAGCTGGTGTTGATGTTCTTCGCGTTGGGCAGGCGATGCCTCCACAGCTTCATCCGCTCGGCGAGCGAATCGGTCATGGTGACCTGCTTGGTGGCCTTCCAGAACTCGGTGTCCTGGCGGTCGGAGGCGAAATAGTGCAGGGTCAGGAACTCGCGGACGCCGTCGATGCCCTCGCCGATCACCCGGTTGTAGCTCTTGACCATCTCCTCGTCGATGGCGCCGTTCGGGAAGTGGTGGACGAGCTCCTCGATGCCGTGCTGGATGAAGAAGATGCCCGTCGATTCCAGCGGCTCCACGAAGCCGCTCGCCAGGCCGATGGCGACGCAGTTCTTCACCCAGGAATTGCGGCTGCGGCCGATCCGCATGCGGATGTGGTTGGCCGGGCAGCCGTCGGCTGCCGGTCCCAGGTGGCGGCGGAGCTCCGCCTCGGCCTCGTCCTTCGAGATGAAGCTCGAGGAGTAGACGTAGCCGGTGCCGACGCGGCCGTAGAGCGGGATGTTCCAGATCCAGCCGGAGCTCATGGCGGTGGCCGTCGTGCAGGGATCGATCCCGATCGCCTTGTTGTCCACCGGCACCTGCAGAGCCACCGCGCTGTCGCAGAGCAGGGTGTCGTTGAAGGAGGTGAAGGGCTCTTCGAGCGCCTTGTTGATCAGCAGGCCGCGGAACCCGCTGCAGTCGACGTAGAGGTCGCCGGAGACGGCGCCGTGGTCGCGGGTCTGCAGGTAGTCGATGGAGCCGTCGGCCTTGCGGGCGACGTCGAGGACCTCGTCATGGATCTGCTCGACGCCGCGCGCCTTGGCGTGGGCCTCGAGGAACTTGGCCAGCAGGCCGGCGTCGAAATGATAGGCGTAGGGGTATTGGACCGAATGATCGACCAGGAAGGCGTTCTTGGCGGCCGTGCCGTCGGCGAAGTAGTCCTGGACCTTGTCGTCGAAGACCCGGCCGTCGAGGTAGCGCGGGGAGCGCTTCGCGTCGCACATCGCCGGGATGCTGAAGCAGGCGTAGTCGAAAGGCTCCTCGCCCCGCTTGAGCTTGAGCCACCATTCGGCCATGTTGTAGCCGTCGACCATCTCGTAGCGCTGGAAGGGGTGGTAGAAATTTCGGCCGTCCGCCCGCCAGTTGGCGAACCGGATACCGAGCTTGTAGGCGCCGTTGCAGCTCGGCATCCACTCGTGCTCGGCGAGCCCGAGGAAGTCGAAGAAGAGCTTGACGGTGCTGAAGGTGGCTTCGCCGACGCCGATGGTCTTGATGTGGGGAGCTTCGAGGACGGTGATGCTGATCGACTTGTCCAGCGCCTTCCTCATGTAACTTGCCGTCATCCAGCCTGCAGTACCACCTCCGACAATGACCACACTTCTCGCCATGATTGGTTTCCCCTCCAAGAGAACAACATAAGACTGCATGACCTCCGGGCCCCACGCTCGAGACTCCGGAAGGCGTACAACCCGACTCAGAGCTTCACGTCCTGGCTATTCTACCTCACCAGCGCGAAGATTGAAACAAGGGACGTACGGTTTAAGAGTGCTTGACCCCCCTACAAGCGGGACAAGGATAGCAAAAAAAGTTTCTCGGGTCGCCGGCGATGCTACTCTTTCCCGCCGTGCACCCGTTCCGCTAGACCCTTCATGAGCCCGAGGCCACCTCTATGCTGAAACTCCGCTTCGCCCTGCCGGCAACCGCTCTGGCAGGACCGGTCCTGGCCTTCTCCATCTTCCTGACGGGGACGGCCGCCCATGCCGGCCATGCCGCCGCTCCGGCTCCCGCCGGCCTGACCATCGAGCAGATCATGGCCAGGGACTGGATCGGCACGCCGCCCGAGGAACCCTACTGGGCCGACGACGGCAGCGCCGTCTACTTCGAGCGCCGGCGGCCGGGCAGCGAGCTGAAGGACCTCTACAAGGTCGCCCTCGCCGGCGGCGAGCCCACGCTCGTCCCGCTCGCCGACCGCGGCGCCGTGGACGCTCCCGGCGGCGACACGAGCCACGACCGCAAATGGAAGGCCTACTCGCGCGAGGGCGACCTGTTCGTCAAGAACCTGGAGACCGGAGCCATCCGCCAGGTCACCCGCACGGCGGAGGAGGAGACCGATCCCCATTTCCTGGCCGGCGACCGCCGCGTCGCCTTCCGCCGCGGCCCGGCCGTCTTCGTCTACGACCTCGACACCGGTCTCATCTCCCAGCCGGCCGATCTGCGGCTGGAGAAGGACCCCGCCGACGAGAACGCCGAGATCGCCGCCGACTACTTGAAGGCGCAGCAGCTCCGCCTCTTCGACATCGTCCGCGAGCGCAAGGAGACGAAGGACGCCGCCCGCGCCGAGGACCGCGCCGAACGGCAGGCCGATCCCACCCGCCCGCCGGCCCCCTGGTACCTGGGCGACAAGGTCACCATCGCCCAGACCGCGCTCTCCCCCAGCGGCGACTGGCTGCTCGTCGCCACCCTGCCGAAGGACGCCGACGCCGGCAAGAAGGCGCTGATGGCCGACTTCGTCACGGCGAGCGGCAACGTGGAGACCAAGGAAGTGCGGCCCAAGGTCGGCGCCGGCAAGCCGGTGACCCCCACGCTTCTCCTCCTCGACCTGCGCAACCACGAGAAGCACGAGATCGACCTGGCGCCCCTCCCCGGTCTTCAGGACGATCCGCTCAAGGAGCTGCGCGAGAAGGCCGAGCAGGCGAAGAAGGCGCGCGAGAAGGAGGCCAAGAAGGAGGGGGAAAAAGACGGAAAGGACGAGAAGAAGCCGGAGGCGAAAGACGAAAAGCCGGCGGAGAAGAAGCCCCGGCCGGTCGAGCTGGCCGCCTTCCACTGGTCGGACGACGGCAGCCGCCTCGCCCTGCAGCTCCGCGCCTACGACAACAAGGACCGCTGGATCGCCACCGTGGAGCCCTCGGCCCACCCCGTCCTGGTCAGCCGCCACCGGCTCACCGATCCGGCGTGGATCAACTGGGACTACAACGAGATGGGCTGGCTCAAGGACAACACCACCCTGTGGTACCTGTCCGAGGAGACCGGCAGCTCCCACCTTTATCTGTTGTCGACCAACGGCGGAGCGCCGCGCCAGATGACGAGCGGCAGGCTCGAGGTCTCCAACCCGCAGCTCTCCCGCGACGGCCGCTCGATGTACTACACGGCAAACGCCGAGCATCCCGGCGTCTACAACGCCTGGCGGATCGACCTCGCGAGCGGCCGCGCGGAACAACTCAGCCGGCTGGGCGGCCTCACCACCTTCCTCCTCTCGCCCGACGAGACGCGCCTGCTCCTCGCCAATTCGCAGATCGCGCGGCCCAACGAGCTGTTCGTCCAGGAGAACCGTCCCCAGGCCGAGGCGCGGCAGATCACGCACACCGTGAGCGCGGCGTTCCAGGCCCAGCCCTGGGTAATTCCCGCCATCGTGCCCATCCCGTCCTCGCACCAGGCGGACCCGATCTATTCGCGGGTCTACACGCCCAAGGAAGGCGGACGGGGGAAGCTGCCGGCGGTCGTCTTCGTCCACGGCGCCGGCTATCTTCAGGATGCCCACGCCGGATGGTCGTCCTACTTCCACGAGTTCATGTTCCACACCTACCTGGTCCGGCACGGCTACGTGGTGCTCGACATGGACTACCGCGGCTCGGCGGGCTATGGCCGCGTCTGGCGGACGGCCATCTATCGGCAGATGGGCCATCCCGAGCTGGAGGACTTGCAGGACGGCGTGGCGTGGCTGGTGAAGAACAGGAACGTCGATGCGCAGCGGGTAGGCGTCTACGGCGGCTCCTACGGCGGCTTCATGACCTACATGGCCCTGTTCCGCGCGCCCGACCTCTTCGCGGCCGGCGCCGCCCTGCGCCCGGTGTCCGACTGGGCGCACTACAACCACGAGTACACCTCGGACATCCTGAACACTCCGGAGATCGATCCCGAAGCCTTCGCCGCGAGCTCGCCCATCGAATACGCGGCGGGCTTGACCAAGCCTCTCCTCATCTGCGACGGCATGCAGGACGACAACGTCTTCTTCCAGGACAACGTCCGCCTGGTGCAACGCCTGATCGAGCTCGAGAAGCAGAACTTCGAGATGGCGGTCTACCCGGTGGAGCCCCACGGCTTCCGCGAGCCGGCGAGCTGGATCGACGAGTACCGGCGCATCTTCAAGCTCATGGAGACCTATGTGCGGGAGGGGAAGAAGCCGCTGATCGCGCCGTAGAGCCGCCGGCCGTTTTTGCTACACTGGCCGTCCGATGGTTGATGAGACCCGCGACCTGACAGAGCAGCAGGTCTGGGCCGCTCCTCGGCCAGGTCCCGGCGGTCCGCAGGTCCCGATCCTCACCATCCTCTATCACCCGGACCTTTCCCGGATCGGGGAGCGCGCCGCTCTCGCAGACCTGGCGGCCGGGCGCAGCGTGCCGCTCTCGCGCAGCGGGCCGCCGTTCCTCGGTCCCGAGCCGCGCCCGCTTTCCGACCTCCACCTGAGCCGCAGCCCTCTCCATCTCCTGCCGGGGAACGAGTCCGGCTCGGTGCGCCTGCTGATCGGCGAGAGCCGGACCCGGGTGATCGCCGGCGGAGAGCTGGTGGCGGAGGCGCGGGACTGGAGCGCCGCCGAAGTGCGGCAGGGCGTGGTCCTCGAGCTGGCCGACCACATCGTCCTCGCGCTCCACGAAGGGCCGCAGGCGGCAGCCCCCGCAGGGCCGCCGGACGCCTCCGGTCTGATCGGCGAAAACGAGGGGATCGTGCGCCTGCGCGACGAGATTCGGCGCGTCGCGGACCTCGACCTGCCGGTGCTGATCCGCGGCGAGACGGGCACCGGCAAAGAGCTCGTCGCCCGCGCCATCCATCAGACCGGCCGGCGGCGCGACGCGCAGTGCATCGCCGTCAACATGGGCGCCGTCCCGCCGTCCCTGGCTTCCTCCGAGCTGTTCGGCGTCGTGCGCGGCGCCTACACCGGCGCGGTGCGCGACCAGGTGGGCTTCTTTCAGCGCGCCCACCGCGGCACCCTCTTCCTCGACGAGATCGGGGAGACGCCGTTCGACGTCCAGGTGATGCTCCTGCGGGTGCTGGAGACCGGCGAGGTGCAGCGCGTCGGCAGCCCGTCCACCCAGAAGGTCGACGTGCGCCTGATCGCGGCCACGGACACCAACCTGGAAACGGCGATCGACGAGGGGCGCTTCAGGGCGCCGCTCCTGCACCGCCTCTCCGGCTACGAGATGTGGATCCCGCCCCTGCGCGAGCGGCGCGACGACTTCGGCCGCCTGCTGCTCCACTTCCTGCGCCTGGAGCTCGCCGCCGTCGGCGAGGAGCATCGCCTGACCTCGTCCCCCGTCGCCCCCGCTCCCTGGCTTCCGGCCCCCCTCGTGGCGCGCCTCGCGCGGCTCGACTGGCCGGGCAACGTGCGCCAGCTCCGCAACACCGTGCGCCAGATCGTCATCGACAGCCGTTCCCGGGACAGCGTGCAGATCGGACCGCAGATCGAGCGCCTGCTCCGCGAGGCGAGCCGGCCTGCCGTCCCCATCGCTCCCTCCCCCACCGCGCTCCCGGCATCCCGCCGCAAAGCGCCGGCCGCGGCCTACCGCCCGCCGTCCGACGTGCCGGTCGAGGAGATCCTCGCCGCGCTCAAGGAGAACCGCTGGGAGATCAAGTCCGCCGCCGCCGCGCTCGGCATCTCCCGTCCGTCGCTCTATGTCCTCATGGACAAGCTGCCGGGCATCCGCAAGGCCGCGGACCTCGGCCTGGCCGAGATCCAGGCCGCGGCCGGCGCCTGCGAAGGAAGCCTCGACGCCATGGCCGCGCGGCTTGAGGTCTCCAAGCGCGGCCTCGTGCAGCGGATGAAGCAGCTCGGGATGCGGTGAGCCATGGAGAGATATCCTTAGCGCGGAGGCAACGATGACCTGGCCGACTTGAGGAGCTGAGGGATGAAGCGAGAGGATGTGCTCGATCTGATTCGCAACGGCGAGGACTCCGGGCTTGAGCTCAAGCACGACGATGTGACGAACTACGACCTCGCGAAAGAGCTCGTCAGCTTCTTGAACGTCGCGGGGGGCACGGTTCTCCTCGGAGTCGAAGACGACGGCACGATCAGCGGTACGACTCGGGACAGACTGGAGGAATGGGTCGCAGAGCTGTGCCGAGCGAAGATCGAACCGCCGATCATCCCGTTCCTGTCTTGGGCGAGGGATGTGGAACCGGGCAAGCACGTCCTGGCGGTCCGAGTTTCCATGGGACCTGACAAGCCGTACGCGCGTGTTCATGACGCGCGCCGGACATACTTCGTACGCGTAGGCAGTACCTGCCGGGAGGCGAGTCGCGAGGAGCTGGAGCGCATGTTCCAGGCTTCCGGTCGACTGCAATATGGGCTCAAGCCCGTGCCCGGCACCTCCTTCGAGAACCTCGACCTCCGCAGACTACGCGACTATCTTGCGCGGGTGTTGGGGGGCGTGGCACCTCCCGAAGGGGATGCGGATAGCTGGGAGAAGTTGCTCGAGAACCTTGACCTCATGGTGACTGCAGCCGATGTGCTCGTCCTGACAATCGACGGATTGCTGCTCTTTGGAAGGACGCCGAAGCGGTTTCTGCCGCAGTCCGGAATCCGTGCCATCTGCTATCCAGGGACCGAGCCAGATTACGCTACGCAAGCCGATGAGAATCTGGTTGGCCCGCTTGTCCTTCTCGGCGCAGAGGATGGCTCGATCGTAGAGTCCGGTCTCGTGGAGCAGGCTCTCGACTTCGTCCGGCGCAACACGACGCCAACTGCCCATTTGGTCAACGGCCGACGCATCGATCGCCGGACTTATCCGGAATCGGTGATTCGCGAGGCAGTAGTCAATGCTCTCGTTCACCGTGACTATAGCATCGCCGGGAGTGACATCACGCTGGCAATCTTCGCCGATCGGCTCGAGGTCCAGAGCCCCGGGCGGCTGCCCAACACTGTCAGCGTGGAGGGGATGAAAGCGGGCCTGCGCTACGCTCGAAATCAGACCCTCGTCAACGTCATGCGAGACTACCGTTACGTGGACTTCCGCGGCATGGGTGTGCGTGACAAGCTGATCCCCGGCATGCGCCAGCACAATGGAACGGAACCGGACCTCATCGCAGAGGAATCGCGGTTCGTCGTCCGCCTGTGGAAGGAGCCCCGGTTCTCAACGCCATGAAGCCCACGTTCTTCGCCGCGCCGGCCGGCCTCCACCACTGGCTGGAGAAGAACCACGCCAAGTCCACGGAGCTGTGGATCGGCTTCCACAAGAAGAGCTCCGGCAAGCCGAGCGTCACCTATCCCGAGGCCCTCGACGAAGCTCTCTCGTTCGGCTGGATCGACGGCGTCCGGAAGAGCCTCGACGACGCCAGCTACACCATCCGCTTCACCCCACGGAAGCCCGGCAGCAACTGGAGCCTCGTCAACATCAAGCGCGTCGCGGAGCTGGAGAAGCTCGGACGGATGCAGCCGCCGGGTCTCGCGGCCTTCGCGCAACGCGACGAAGCCAAGGCCCGCCAGTACTCCTACGAGCAGAGTCGACCGCGCCAGCTCGACGACGCCTACGAAGCCCGGTTCCGCACCCATGAACAGGCCTGGGCCTTCTTCACCACCCAGCCTCCCGGCTATCGCCGCATCGCCACCTTCTGGGTCATGAGCGCCAAGCAGGAGGAGACCCGCCTGCGCCGTCTCGACTCCCTGATCGCGCTCTCGGAGAAAGGGGAGCGGGTGGGGATCGTGACGGGGAAGAAGAAGGGGGAGTGAGCGACCGCACCTACTCCTCAGGGTATACTTGGAGTGCCCGGATGCTGAGAAAGGACCGCCATGTCACCCGCTAGCGCTGCCCGTCTCGCCAAGGTCTCCGAAGCGATGTCCCGCGTCGCCACGAAGAACCGTTGGTATGTCATCCCGTATCACGATCGCTGGGTAGTCCTGCGGGAGCGAGCCCGACGGGCAAGCCGGGTGGTAGCGACCCGAGCTGAGGCAGTGGAGCTGGCCCGAGCCTTTGCCCAGCAGGTGCGTGGCGAAGTGGTCATCAATAGGAAAGACGGCCGTATGCAAGAGCACCAGGTCGCGGACGAAGCCGGCGGTCGGCTCAGGACGGTTTACACCTCAAGCAGGCCTGACTAGTAGACCACTCCATGCCCGCGCCGCTGGCTCTGGCTGGCCACCCGAAGGGATTTACCCAGTGGGAGCCAGATCTGGCTTCGCTTCAGCGAGCTCATCGGCTCCCTCCAGATCTCCTTGTCCGAGACAGGCTTTACGAGCCGGGAGATCGAATCCCTCGAGATCGCCGAGCTTGTGCAGTACATGCAGGGATGGATTCAAAAGAACCCACCGACAAAGGGCGTCGAGAGACCATTGGACTGACCTGCCGAGCGGGGGATTTACCCCCCGACTCGAAGCCTCATCACCCCGCCGCCCAAGGTGGCGGCGTAGAGGATCGTGGGATCGATGGGGTCGAGCGCAAGGCGCCACACGATGACCTCCTCAAGGCCGGTGCCGAGCTGCGCCCAGGTGGCGCCGGAGTCGGTGCTCCGGTACACCGCGGAGAGCGTGGCGCCGTAGAGGGTCGAGGGAAGCGCAGGATCGATCGCCAAGGAGAGCACCGGAACGTTGAAAGGGAGGCCGGCGGTGGCCACCTGCCAGGTCGCGCCGCCATCGACGGACCGCGCCACTCCGCCCGAGTAGATCCCGGCATAGAGAGTGCCGGGGTGCACGGGATCGAAGACCAGGACGTAGGGACGGATGGCGGACGACAGCACGGACCAGGTGGCGCCCGCGTCCACGCTGCGGTAGAGATTCGCGCCGCCGGCGAAGAGATGGCGGGGCGCGGCCGGATCGACGGCCATCACGAACACGCCGCGATTGTCGATGGCCGGATCGCGCAGGCAGCTCACCTGCCCATGATCGGATTTGAAGCTGTCGCACGCCCCCGGCTCCAGAGCGCAGGCGGCGATCGCGAAGCCGCCGCTGACGTAGAGGACGTCCGAGTCGCTGGGGTCGACCACGATGAGGCCGAGATCGAGGCAGCCGACGCCGAAGAGGTCGCTCCAGCGGCGGCCGCCATTGTCGCTCCGCGCGACTGAGGCGACGAAGCCGAGCTCGATCCGCTGCGGATCGCCGGGATGGACGACCACCGGACCGGTCGGCGCGAGGAAGTCGGACCCGGTGGGCAGGGGAAGCCGGGTCCAGCTCGCGCCGCGGCTCGCACTCTTGAAAAGACCATACCCGTCGAAGGCATACATCCGCGGCGGGTCCTGAGCATCGATCGCCAGGCTGCTGATCAGAGTCGCCGCGAGGCCATGGCTGGCCTGCCAGGTCAGAGCACGATCGCGGCTCGCCGAGAGGCCGGTCTGGTTCCCGACGAAGAGCCCGCGGCGCGTGGCGAGCAGCACGTTGACATAGGGATCGGGCAGCCCGGCGCCGGCCGGCCGCCAGGTCAGGCCGCCGTCGGTGCTACGGAAGAGGCCGTGCTGCGGCGTGCCGGCGAAGACCGCGGAAGAGCTCAGCGGATCGATGGCGAGAGCACGGACGTCCGGATATAGCCCGAGGCCCGTGGCGCTCTGTGTCCAGTGCTCGCCGCCGTCCACGCTCCGGAACGGCGCGTCTGCGATCGTACCGAGGAAGAGCCGCTGCGGATTCTGCGCATCGATGGCGATCGCGGAGACGAACGACAGAGAGGGGGGGAAGCCGCGATTGATCGCCTTCCAGTGGGCGCCGGCGTCGGTGCTCTTGAAGACTCCTGAAGCCTGAGTGCCGGCATAGAGAGTGGCGGAATGGACCGGGTCGATCACCAAGACGAGGACGGTGCCCGGCGGGCCGCTCAGGCGCTTCCAGGCGCGGCCCCCGTCGGCGCTCGCCAGGATTCCGCCGCCGTCAATCGCGACGTAGACGCTGCCGGAGCGCCGCGGATCGGCCACCACGGTCGTAGGGAAATGCTCCGCGCTCTCTCCCAGGCTCAACTGCGCCCAGGAGCCGCCACCGTCTTTGCTCTTGGAGAGCCCCTGGTCCGTGACGGCGTAGACCGTGCCCGGCAGCGCGGCGTCCACCGCGAGGCCGACGACGCTGGGGGTCCGGCCGAGCCCCGAGCCGGCGAATTCCCAGGTGGCGCCGCCGTCCGTGCTGCGGAAGACGCCGCTGACGCGCAGGCCGACATAGATCGTCTCGGGCCGGGAGGGCGCCGCGGCCAGCGCCGCGACGGCGCCGCCCTCCGGCCCGATCCGGGTCCAGCGTCCGGAAACATCCGCGGCGGAATCAGATTGGGCCCTGGCGGTGGCGGTGAGCAGGATCGCCAGGACCACAGCGGAAGGAATCCGGAGGCAGGCGGTGCGTCGGCGCATGGTGGGGTCTCCTCGCTTGCGCGCGTCGGGGAGTATGGCTTCGATCCTTTATACGGAGAGGACGGATAGAACGCCCTCCCTTCAGGTTTTCTTCCGCTCCGTGATCCAGTGCTCGATCTGCCGGCGCAGCATGCCGAGCGTGATCGAGCCGTTCTCGAGCACGCGGTCGTGGAATTCGCGGATGTCGAAGCGGTCGCCGAGCTCGCGCTTGGCTTGCTCGCGCAGCTCGAGGATCTCCCGCTCGCCGACGCCGTACGTGGCCATCTGGCCCGGCAGGACGGAGATCCGGTCCACGTAGGCTCCGGCGTCCGCTGCCGTGGCGCCGGCTTGCTTCGAACGATAGAAGTCGATCGCGTGCTGGCGCGTCCAGCCCATCGCGTGGAGACCGGGATCGACGACCATTCCCGTCGGCAGGCCGGCGGCGAGGACGAGACGGTTCAAATCCGAGGAGTAGAGCCCCATCTCGTCGGCCAGGGTCTCGGCATAACGGCCCCAGCCCTCTGCGAAGCCGGCATTGCCGAGCAGCCGGGTGATCGGATGGGCCTGCGCGCGCTCCTGGGCGATGGCGATCTGGAGATGATGGCCGGGGTAGGCCTCGTGGAAAGCCGTCACCTCGGCACGGGCGCGGTCCGTCCCTTCTCCGCGCCCGAGATTGATCTCGTAGACGCCGGGCCGGCTGCCGTCCTGGGAGGCCTGGACGTATTGCGAATAGCTGCTCTTCTCCTCATAGGCCGGCAGCGGCTCGACGGACACGCTGGCCTTGGGGAGCAGGCCGAACCAGGCGGGGAGCGCGAGCCGCGCCTTCTCGACCGTCGCCCGCGCGTGAGCGAGGGCCTCGTCGCGTGACGCGAAGCGGTTTTTCGTCTCCGCGGTCAGCCGGTCCCGGATGGTCGCGAGGTCCGCGGTGCCGTAGATCCGCAGCCCGAGCTCCCGCATCCGCTTTTCGCGGTCCGCCAGCGCGCGCATCCCCATGTCGAAGATCTCGCGCGGCGGCCGGTCGAGAGTGGTCTGGGCGCGCAGCGACGCCGCGTAGCAACGCTCGCCGTCGGGATTGGCGGCGACGGCGAGCGGCTCCCGGGCGGCGGCCAGGTACTCCTCGGCGAGAAAACGCCGGTAGCGCTCGGCGGCAGGGCGGATCGCGTCGCGGAGCAGCTCTTCCCAAGCCTTCTGGAACGCCGGATCCGGATCGCGCCGCGTCGGGCTCCAGAAGGGCGAATCGGCGAGGGGAGCGGCGAGGAGCCCATCGAGCTGCTCGCCGACCAGCTCGACATCCCTCTTGGGAGTGCTGAGACCCTGACGCAGACCCTCCCGAAGGTTCGCGATCTCCACGTCGAGGTAGCCCGGCAGCCCCTTCCAGCGCGCCAGAGCCTGGGACCGCAGGTCGGGCGTTCCCACCGGCTGGGCGTTGGCGAGATCGCCGAAGCTCGCCTGCCAGCCGCTCATCTGATTGACCGGCCACAGCTCGTAGCGGCAGACGCGGATCGCGCGGCCGCTCTCCAGAGCCTCGCGGAGGAAGCCATAGGTCACCCACTCCGGCCGACCCCACAAGCTGTCCCCGTCGACTTCCGCGAGACGCGCCGCGAGCGCATCTTCCTGGGCCTCCCAGGCGCGGACGGCAGCCGGAGAGTTGTCCGTGAGCCCGTCGTGCCGCGCGCCGGGCCAGAGGGCGAGGGTCCCGTTTTCCGGAAAGCGCCGCAGGTAGGCCTCGACGTAGGCGTCGGCCAGCTCGGTGACCCTGCGGGCCGCACCGTCCGCGGTGGCCACGGGCTTGGCGGCGGTGCGAGGCGGCGCTGCAACGTTGGGGTGCGGCGAGCAGGAGAGGGCGAGGAGAAGAAGAGCGCAGAAAAGAAGCCACGGCGACGACATGGTGATCCTCCGTTACAGTTCCACAGGCCGCCCAAGCGGCGCGCGTCCAACGATATCCCGTAACCGCCGGGTGCTAGCATCCTCCCCATGGACTACGTCAACCTCGGCCGGACAGGCCTCAAGGTCTCCCGCATCTGCCTCGGCTGCATGAGCTACGGCACTCCGGAGTGGCGCGACTGGGTGCTCTCCGAGGAGGCCTCGCGGCCGTTCATCCAGCGTGCGCTGGAGCTTGGGATCAACTTCTTCGACACCGCCGACATGTACTCCCTGGGCAGGAGCGAAGAGGTGGTGGGGCGGGCGCTCCGCGACTTCGCCAAGCGGGACGAGATCGTGCTCGCCACCAAGGTGTACTTCCCCATGGGCGACAAGCCGAACGACCGCGGCCTGTCGCGCAAGCACATCCTGGCCGCCATCGACGCGTCGCTGCGCCGGCTCAGCACGGACTACGTCGACCTCTATCAGATCCACCGCTGGGACAAAGAGACGCCCATCGCGGAGACCCTGGAAGCGCTCGACGACGTGGTGCGCATGGGCAAGGCGCGCTACGTCGGGGCCTCCAGCATGTTCGCCTGGCAGCTTTCCAAGGCCCTGCACCTGGCCGAGCGGCACGGCTGGAGCCGGTTCGTCTCCATGCAGAACCACTACAACCTGGTTTACCGCGAGGAGGAACGGGAGATGCTGCCGCTCTGCCGCGAGGAGGGGATCGGGGTCATCCCCTGGAGCCCGCTCGCCCGCGGCCTCCTCACCGGCAGCCGGAAGCGCGACGGCGGCAGCGAGACGACGCGCGCCCGGAGCGACACGTTCGCCCACGAGATGTACGACCGGCCCGAGGACTTCGACGTCGCCGACCGGGTGGCCGCGCTGGCGGACCGCCGGGGCATGCCGCCGGCGCGCATCGCCCTCGCCTGGCTCCTCCACCAGCCGGCCGTGACCGCACCGATCGTGGGCGCCACGAAGATGAAGCACCTGGAAGACGCGGTCGCGGCGATCGACGTCAAGCTCGACGAGGCGGAACGGCGGGAGCTCGAGGAGCCCTACCGGCCTCATCCGGTGCTCGGCCACGACTGAGGACCCCCGCTTTGTAGTAGCCTAGAAAGAACGTTCCGCGACGTCTGAAGGGAGGCGACGATGGCTGGGAAATTCGAGCTCAAGAAGGCGACGAACGGTCAGTTCTTCTTCCACTTGAAGGCGGCCAACGGGGAGATCATCCTGAGCAGCGAGCAGTACGTCGAGAAGCGCAGCGCGGAAGGCGGCATCGCCTCGGTGCAGAAGAACGCGCCGCACGACGAACGCTACGAGCGTAAGCAGTCGTCCAACGGCCACCCCTACTTCGTGCTCAAGGCGACCAACGGGCAGGTCATCGGCACCAGCGAGATGTACAACTCCACGGCGTCACGGGACAACGGCATCGAGTCGGTGAAGAAGAACGCCCCCGGAGCCCCGACGGTCGACCAGACCTGACCGCTCAAGCCCCCTGCGGACGGCGGAGCGACCCGAACCAGAGGTAGAAGCAGAGCGCCAGGAAGAGGGCCGCTGAGACGAGCTGCGACACCGTATCGTTGGCGAAGAACGGTGTCGCGATCAACGACTCCTTGTAGCTCGGGATGAGTCGCAGCGCGGCGCCGAAGACGCCGCCGAGCGCGCCGCCCGCCATCAGGCCTGAGGCGATGATCACACCGCGCTCGCGGATGCGATTACCCGCTTCCCCGCCCAGCCGGTCCGACCGCTTGCCGAGCCAGTGCGCGAGGAAGCCGCCCACCAGGGCCGGCGTGTTGAGCTCCAGGGGGAGGTACATGCCGAGGGCGAAGATGAGCGCCGGCACGCCGAGCATCTCCATGATCACCGCCACCATGGCCCCCGCCCCGAACAGGATGTAGGCCACCGGCTGCTGGCTCATGAAGCCCTGCACCAGCGCCTTCATGATCGACGCCTGCGGCGACGCGAGCACCACCCGGAGGTCGCCCGGGGCCGCCTCGCCGAACTGGAAGGTCTTGGCGAGGAGGACGATGGTGAGCGCCGCCGCGACCGCCGAGGCGATGACGCCGAGGAACTTCACCCTCTCCTGGGTGGCCGGCGTCGAGCCTAGCCAGTAGCCGCACTTCAAGTCGGTGATCGTCTGCCCCGAGACGGACAACGCCGTGCACACCATGCCGGCGATGGCCATGACGAAGAACATCCCGGTCGTCCCCGACAGCCCGAAGCGGAGCAGCACCACCGAGGAGACGATGATGGTGAGCATCGTCATCCCCGACACCGGATTGCGCGCCGTGGTGGCGATAGCGTTCGCGGCCACCGAGGCGAAGAAGAAGGAGAAGATCAGGGTCAAGGAGAGCCCCACCATCGCGGCGGTGAACGACGCCCCGAGAGTGGTGAAGAAGACCCCGGCGGCGAGCGTGCTCACCACGACGCCGATGAGGATCGTCATCACCGAGATGTCGCGGTCGGTACGCTCCTGGCCGGCGTCCTCGCCGTGCCGGAACGCCTTGACGGCGATCGAGAACGAGCCGACGACGACGCGCAGCGACTTGACGATGCCGAAGATGCCGGCTGTGGCGATGGCGCCGACGCCGATGAAGCGCACGTAGCCGCGGAAGATCTGCGCCGCGGTCATCGCCGCGATCGGTGTCGTCCCGGGGTAGACCAAGGTCTCCGGCAGATGGCTGCCGATCATCCAGATGAGCGGCACGAGCACGAAGTTGGAGAGCACTCCTCCGGCGCACAGGATCATCGACGAGCGCAGGCCCATCACGTAGCCCAAGCCGAGGATGAAGGAGATGGCGTCGAAGCCGACCACCAGGCGGGCGCGCTCGGCAAGCGACTTCATCACCGGAATGAACTGGAAGTCGAGCGACTCGCGCCAGACCTGGAAGGTGGTGACGAAGAAGTCGTAGACCGCGGCGATGCCAGTGGCCTGGAGGAGGAGCATGGCCTGCGAGCCGCCCTTCTCGCCGGTCACCAGGACCTCGGTGATGGCCGTCGCCTCCGGATAGGGGAGCTGGCCGTGCATCTCGCGCACGAAATAGCGCCGCAGGGGGATGAGGAAGAGGACGCCGAGACAGCCGCCGGCGAGGAGGATGAACGTCGTCTGCACCGGGGTCGGGCTCAGGTTGAGGATGTAGAGCGCCGGCAGGGTGAAGATGGCGCCCGCCACCATGCCGCCCGAGGTGCCGCCGATGTTGGTGAGGATGACGTTCTCGAGCAGCGTCGAGCGCCGCCGGTAGGCGCGGGCGAGGCCGATGGCGAGGATCGAGATCGGGATGGACGCTTCCATCACCTGCCCGACCTTGAGGCCCGAGTACGCCGAGGCGACGGTGAAGATCACGCACAGGAACAGGCCCCAGGCGACCGCGCGTCCGCTCGCTTCGGGCACCTTGGCAGACGCCGGAACGATGGGGGCGTACGTCTCTCCAGGCGCGAGCGGCTTGTAGGCGTTCTCCGGCAGGGACTTGGCGTCGGGAGCGTCCATCCGTCCTCCTCCTGCTGTTGGCACGACAAAGAGCGCGGGCGAGTCTACCTCAAGGCGGCAGATCGGCGTTTCCCGAAGGGACCCTTTCGGTTCGCAGCGTCTCGCGGCTCGTGGTAGCATAGGCTCGTGTATAGGCCGCTCCGTCGGCTGGGAGGATCCTGTGCAGACCGAACGAGTCGTGCGCCTGTTCCGCAACGGGCGCAACCAGGCAGTGCGCATTCCGCGGGACCTCGAGCTTCCCGGCAGCGAGGCCCTACTCCACAAAGAAGGGGATCGGCTCATCGTAGAGCCGATGCCCCGAAAGTCTCTTCTCGATCTTCTGGCCTCCTGGACTCCGCTCGCCGAAGAGTTTCCAGACATCGACGCCGACCTCGAGCCGCTCGAGGACGTGAATCTCTGAGATGGCCGACTTTCGCTACCTCCTGGACTCCAATACCTTGTCGGACCTGATCCGGAATCCCGGCGGCTCCGTCGCCCGGAGGATCGCGGTCGTGGGAGAGCCCACCGTCTGCACGAGCATCGTCGTCGCCTGTGAGCTCCGTTTCGGCGCCGCCAAGAAGAGCTCCCAGAGCCTCTCGGAGCGCGTTGAGGAGATTCTCGAAACTCTGGAAGTCCTTCCTCTGGACAGAGGTGCGGATCGCCGCTATGCCGGCATCCGTTCGCATCTCGCTCGCCTGGGGACGCCGATCGGCCCGAATGATTTGCTGATCGCGGCCCACGCACTGGCGCTCGGTCTGACGTTGGTGACCGCCAACGTCGAGGAATTCGGCCGAGTGCCGCAGCTCTCGATCGAAAACTGGCTCGCAGCCTGAGACTGCCCTCACCTCCTCGCTGGGGTGAGGGCCCGCAGCGTCGCATTGAGCAGAATCCCCAGAGTGATGGCAATCACGACCGCATTGCCGAGGAACAGCTTGCCGGTCGGCGGCAGCGTCGCGAGCCAGTCCTTCTGCGCCGCGGCGGCGAGGGGGAGGGTGAGGGCGGCGACCAGGGAGATGGCGGTGGTCAGGAGGTAGACGTCGTCCTTGGGGCCGCAGGCGAGGAGGCGGAGGCCGGCGGTGGCGATCATGCCGCAGATGACCAGGAAGACCGCGCCCAAGACCGGCCGGGGGATGAGCACGAGGAGCGCTCCCAGCTTCGGCGACAGGCCATAGAGGAGGAGGATCAGCGCTGCCACCTGCACCACCCGCCGGCTCGCCACCCGCGTCGTGGCGACCACTCCGATGTTCTGGGCATAGGTGGTGAGCGGCAGCGCCCCGAAGAGCGGCCCCACCATGGAGGCGAGCCCCTCGACCGTGATGCCGCGGTGGATGTGGCGCATGCGGAAGGTGACACCGGAGACCGCGCAGGTGGCCGCATAGTCCCCCACCGACTCGCTGATCGAGCCGATGAAGCCGACGATGACACCGAGCACGGCGCCGCCCGCCCACTGCCATCCCAGCCCCGGCCCGCCGAACTGGAAGAGGTGGGGCAGCCCCAGCCAGGGCGACTGCTCCAGCGCCGCGAAGTCGGCGAGCCCCGCCGGCCCCGCGATCCCCACGCCGCACAGCAGCAAGCTGAAGAGCAGCGCTCCGCGGGCCAGCACGCCGAGCCGGAAGCGGTGGCCGGCCACGGTCAGCGCGACGACGAGGAGAACCGCCAGAGCCGCCAAGCCCAGCATCGGCGGGCGCGGATCGGACAACACCCATCCCCCTGCGACGCGGGCGAGCGACAGCCCGATCGTGAGCACCACGATCCCACACACGTAGGGAGGCAGAAAGCGGCGCAGCGGCGTCAGGATGCCGCTCACCCCCACGATCGTCTCGAAGAGGCCGCCCACGAGCCCCGCCATCCACATCGCGGGCGCCCCGAAGATCGCGCCGGCCGTGGCCATCGCCCCGGTGTCCGTGGCGGACGGCCCGAGGACGGACGGCAGCCGGTTCCCCCAGGTGGCGTTGGCGAACGTCGCGATCCCCATCAGCATCAGGCACGCCGAAATCATCGCCGCCGCTTGCGCCGCCGAATAGCCCACAGCGCCGGCCACGATCATGGGCAGGACGTACGGCGAGACGTCCACCAGGGTGTGCTGCCAGGCGTAGAGCAGGGTTTCCGCGGCGGGCGGCACGTCCTCGATGCCGTAAACCGGAGCGCGGACCTCGAGGTCCTCCTCCCACACCCGCTCCTCGCCGCGCACCGGTTCCGCGCTCATCCCAATCCGCCCTCAGGAAGCTCAGTAGGTGATCGCCAGCTTGCCGATCATGGTTCCCGCTTCCACCCTGCGGTGCGCCTCGCGGTGGTTGTCGGCGGTGAGGCCGGTGAGGGTCTCGGTGAGCGTGGTGCGGATGCGGCCGGCGTCCACCAGGTCGGCGACCCGATTGAGCAGGCCGTGCTGCTCGATCATGTCGTCCGTCTCGAAGCTGGAGCGGGTGAACATGAGCTCCCAAGCCAGGGTGGTGCTCTTGCCCATGAGGAGGCTGACGTCGAGCTGCTGGGTGCCGAGGATGGAGCAGATCGACCCCTGCGGTCCGATCAGCTCGGCGATGGCGGGCCAATGGCCGGCGAAATCGTTGAGGCACAAGATGTAGTCGATGGACGAGTAGCCGAGGCCGCGCACTGAGCCGACGAGGTCCCGATGATCGGCGATTTCCTCGGCGCCGAGCTCGCGACACCAGCGCGCCGACTCCTCGCGCGACGCGGTGGCGATGACATGCAACCAAGTGAGCTGCTTCGCGATCTGGATCGCCACCGAGCCCACGCCGCCGGCGCCGCCGATCACGAGGAGCGTCTTCCCCGCCCCTCCGAGCTCGGGGATGCGCAGCCGGTCGAAGATCGCTTCCCAAGCAGTGATGGACGTCAACGGCAGCGCGGCGGCCTCTGCGTCGGTGAGCTTCGCCGGTTTGCGGCCGGCGATGCGCTCGTCCACCAGGTGGAATTCGGCGTTGGTCCCCTGGCGCTTGATGCTGCCGGCGTAGTAGACGGCGTCCCCCGGCTTGAACAGACTCACCTGTGGTCCCACGGCCTCCACCACGCCGGACGCGTCGTAACCGAGGATCTTGGGCGCGGCGAGGGTCGTGTCCTGCGCCGCCCGCTGCCGCTGCTTCCAGTCCACCGGATTGACCGACACCGCCTGCACCCGCACCAGCAGGTCGCGCGGTCCGGGCGCCGGCGTCGCGGCGGCGAATTCGAACAGGCTCGACGGATCGTCGACGGGGAGCGAGGTGACGAAGCCGATGGCTCTCATGAGGGGGAAGAGTAGCGCGTAACCCGCCGGGCATGTAACCTTCCTGGCATGAACGAGAACGCGATCCTGATCCTGCGCGGCGCCGAGGTGGCCGAGCTCCTCGCCGGGCGGGAGGCGGACGTCCTCGACGCGGTGAGCGGCGCCTATCTGACCCACGCCCGCGGCGCGAGCTCCCTGCCGCATTCGACCTTCCTGCGTTTCCCGGACGACGATCTGAACCGGATCATCGCCCTCCCCGGCTACCTCGGCGACGGCTTCGCCGTGGCTGGCGTGAAGTGGATCGCCTCCTTCCCCGGCAACGTGAAGCAGGGGATGGCCCGCGCGTCCGCCGTGCTGATCCTCAACAACGTGTCCACCGGGCTGCCGGAGGCCATCCTCGAGAGCTCGCTGATCAGCGCCCGCCGCACGGCGGCGAGCGCCGCCCTGGCCGCGCGGGAGCTGCGGCGCGGCCGTGTCACGGGCGCCGCGGGTTTGATCGGCACCGGCGTGATCAACTTCGAGACCTCCCGCTTCCTCCTCCACACCGTTCCCGACCTCGACCGCTTGCTGCTCTTCGACCTCGACCGCGACCGCGCCGCGCTCATGGCGGCGCGCATCGCGGAGATGGCTCGCGGGGTCCGCGGACAAGCCGTGGAGGTCGTGGTGGCCGACGATCCCGCGACCATCTTCCGCACCTGCCCTCTGATCGCCTTCGCCACCACCGCGGTGCGGCCGCACGTTTCCGATCTCTCGGCGTGCCCGGCGGGAGCGACGATCCTCCACACCTCGCTGCGCGATCTCACCGCCGAGGTCATCCTGGCCAGCGACAACGTGGTCGACGATCCCGACCACGTGAGCCGCGCGCAGACCTCGATCCATCTCGCGGAGCAGCGCGCCGGCCATCGCGACTTCATCCGCTGCACGCTGGCGGACCTCCTCGCCGGCACCGCGCCGGCCAAGGCCGACGAGGACGCGGTGACCGTCTTCAGCCCGTTCGGCCTCGGCGTCCTCGATCTGGCGGTGGGGGATCTCGTCCGCCGCCGCGCCCTGGCGAGCGGGCGCGGCACGACCATCGAGTCCTTCCTGCCCGGGATCTAGCTCACTTCGCGCTCTCCTTCAGCTTGGCGAGCAGGGTGGCCAGCTCCTCGTCGTCCACCCCGGCGAGCTCCCGTTCCACGATGCGGTCGGCCAGCGCGGCGAGGTCGGGAGTGTCGAAGACGAGCTGCAGCGGCACCTCGATGCCCCAGCGCATCTGGAGCAGCGCCACGAGCCGGGTGGCGAGGAGGGAGTGGCCCCCGAGGTCGAAGAAGTTGTCCAGGACGCTGATCTCGCCCGGATCGCGCCCCAGCACTTCCGCCCAGGCTGCCGCGAGGTTTTCTTCCGTCGTCGTGCGCGGCGGCACGCGCGCGGCCGGACGGGGCGTTGCGGTCTCCATGGCGGCGAGAGCGCGGCGGTCCACCTTGCCATTGGGCATCAGGGGAAGGTCCGCGAGCGGAACGAACGCGGCGGGGACCATGGCCTCGGGCAGCCGGCGGCGCAGGTGGGACCGCAGGTCCTCGGCCTTCGCGTCGCCCACCCAGAAGGCCGCCAGCCGCTTGTCTCCCGCCGGCCCGACGCCCACCACCGCCGCGCGCAGCACGCCGGGACAGGCGACGAGCGCGGCTTCGACCTCGCCCGGCTCGACGCGGAAGCCGCGGATCTTGATCTGCGCGTCCAGCCGGCCCTGGAATTCGAGGGTGCCGCCGGCGAGCCGGCGGACGCTGTCGCCCGTCCGGTAGAGCCGGCCTCCCGCGTCGCCGGCTCCCGCGAGCGGATCGGGGATGAAACGCTCCGCCGTCAGCTCCGGGCGGTTCAGGTAGCCGCACGCCACCCCGTCGCCGCCGGCATAGAGCTCACCCCAGACGCCGATGGGAACCGGCCGCAGGGAGTCATCCAGGACGTAGGTCCGGGTGTTGGCGATCGGACGTCCGATGGGCACGCTCGTCCCCACCTGGCGCGGATCGGTCAGGCGATGGCAGGAGGTGAACGTCGTGTTCTCGGTGGGGCCGTAGCCGTCGATCAGGGTGAGCCCCGGGAGGGCTTCCAACGCGCGGCGGGCGTGCTCCGCCGAGACCACGTCGCCGCCGGCCAGGAGCTGGCGCAACGGGCGCAGGCCGTGCAGGCAGCCGTCCACCATCTCGTGAAACAGGCCAGCGGTGAGCCAGGCCGAGGTGACGCCGTGCCGGGAGATGACCTGGGCCAGATCGTCGAGCGATCCGATGCGCCCCGGGAAAAGGACGAGCCGGCCGCCGTTGAGGAGCGGCGCCCAGATCTCCAGCGTCGAGAGGTCGAAAGCGATCGGGGAGTATTGGAGCCACGCCTGGTCCGGTCCCATGGCGGCGAAGTCGGCCCCGCGGACCAGGCGCAGCACGCTGCGATGGCTGACGGCCACGCCTTTGGGCACGCCGGTCGATCCGGAGGTGTAGAGGACGTACGCCGGCGCCTCGGCGGGGACCGGCGGCAGCTCTGGCAGCGTCTGAAAGTCGAGGCCGTCCAACGTCACCAGCCGCAGCCCCTCCGGCAGCTCCAGCGCCGGGCCGGCGCCTGCGACGAGCAGAGACACGCCGGCATCGCGGGCCATCCAGGCCAGGCGCTCGGCCGGATGGGCGGGATCGAGCGGCAGGTAGGCGGCGCCCGCTTCGAGGATGCCCAACAGGGCGGCGATCAGGTCCGGCGAGCGTTCGGCGACGACCGCCACCCGGTCGCCGGGCCGCGCTCCGAGCGCCAGCAGGCGATGGGCGAGGCCCGCAGCCCGTTGCCGCAGCTCGCCGTAGGTCAGGCGCTCATCCCCCTGCTCGACCGCCACGGCCGCGGGAGTGCGCGCCGCCTGCTCGGCGAAGAGCGCGGGGATCGAGGCCGCGGCCGGGTACTCGGCCGCGGTGTCGTTCCACTCGACGGTGAGCTGGTGGCGCTCGGCGGCGGTGAGGAGCGGCAACTCGCGCGGCGGCCGCTCGCAGTCGGCGGCCAGGGCGCCCAGAAGGCTCGCGAGATGGGCCAGCAGGCGTTGCACCGTCGGCGGATCGAAGCGCCCATCGGCGATCAGACGGAGGACGAGCGCCCCGCGCGGCGCCACCGCCAGGGTGAGCGGATAGTTCGTGCGCTCGCGGACGGCGACGTTGCCGATCCGCAGCTCGCCCAGCCCGGCTCCGGCGGACGGATCGATGGGGTAGTTCTCGAAGGCGAGGAGGCTCGCGAACAAAGGCTGGCCGGACGGGATCCTGGCGAGCTCCTGGATGCGGACCAGCGGGGTCCATTCAACCTGGCGCAGCTCGAGCTGGCTCGCCTGGAGCCGCGCGAGCCACGACGCCGCGGCCTCACCCTCCGGGATGTCGACCCGCACCGGCAGGCTGTTGATGAAGAGGCCCACCATCGACTCGACGTCGGGGAGCTCGGCCGGGCGGCCGGCGGCGACGGCCCCGAAGACCACGTCCGAGACCTGGGCGAAGTGGCCCAGGAGAAGCCCCCAGGCGCCCTGGACCAAAGTGCTCACGGTCACGTGCAGCCGCTGGGCGAGTGCCGCGAGAGCGCCGGCCTCCACCGCCGGCACCGTGACCTGACGCTCGAACGAGCCGTCACCGCTGTCCGCGGCCGATACCGGACGGTCGAACGGCAAGGGGGTGGGAGCCGTGAAGCCGTCGAGCGCCTGCCGCCAGTGACGCTCGGCCTCGGCCTGGTCGCGCTCCGCCAGCCAGGCGATGTAGTCGCGGTAGGGGCGCGGGGGCGGGGGCAGTTGCCCTCTACCGCCGGAGACCGCCGCTCGGTACAGCGCGAAGACCTCGCTCAAGAGGATCGAGAAGCACCAGCCGTCGAAGATCAGGTGATGGGAGCTCCAGGCCAGCCGATGCTCCTGCTCGCCCGTGCGCACGAGGAGGAGGCGCATGAGCGGCGGCCGGCCGAGATCGAAGCCGCGCGCGCGGTCCGCGGCGAGGAAGCCCTGCCAACGCGGCTCGCGGTCGGCAGCCGGCAGGCCCCGCCAGTCCTCGATCGTCCAGGGCAGCTCCGTCGCGCGCCGCACGAGCTGGAGCGGGCGCTCGATCCCCTGCCAGAGGAACGCCGTGCGCAGCGCGGGATGGCGCTCGACGACCCGCTGCCAGGCGGCGGCGAAGGCGGGGACGTCGAGCGGTCCCGCGAAGTCGGCGGTGAGCTGCTCGAAGTAGACGCCGGTGCTCGTGCCAGCAGGGGAATAGCGGCTGTGGAACAGGATGCCCTCTTGCATCGGCGACAGGGGGTACAGGTCCTCGACGCTGGGATCACGGCCCAGCAATCGGTCGAGCGCCGCCTGGTCGAGGCGGGCGAGCGGGAAGTCGGAAGGACTGAAGCCGCCTGCCTCGGGCGACAGGCAGTGGGCGACCAGAGCCTCCAGCTCGGCGAGAAAACCGCGCGCCAACCGTTCGGCGGTCGCCGGCAGATGGCGCCGCGGATCGTAGGTCCAGTTGACGCGCAGGCGGTCGTCCAGCACCAGGGAGTCGATCGCGAAGAGCGGCCGGCCGGCGACCGGCTCCCCCTCCGCGCCGCGGACCGCCTCGGGCGCGAAGGCGAAGAGCCCGCCCTCGCCCACCGCCGCATCGAGCCTGCCCAGGTAGTTGAACGAGACCTGCGGCGCGGGGAGCGCCGCCAGCCGCCCGCCAACCTCAGGGCCGGCAAGGTAGCGGAGCACGCCGTAGCCAAGCCCATGGCGGGGCACGGCCCGCAGGCTCTCCTTGACCGCCAGGATCGTCTCCCGCGGTCCGGCTCCCGGCGGGATCTCTAGAGTTACCGGGAACAGCGTGGTGAACCAGCCCACCGTGCGCGAGAGGTCGACACCCGGGACAATCTCCTCCCGCCCATGCCCCTCGAGGTCGACCAGCAACCTGTCCTCGCCGCTCCACGCCGCGAACGCGCGCACGAGCGCCGCGAGCAGCAGGTCGTTGACCTGCGTGCGATAGGCCTCCGGAGCCGCCTGGAGCAGCGCCCGCGTCGCCGCCTCCCCGAGCTCGACCATGACCGTCGCCGTCTGCCCGTCCTTGTCGTCCTTGAAGTCCTTGGTGTCCTTGTCTTTTTCAGCGAGCGCGAGCCAGTAGGGAAGCTCCGCCGCCACCTCGGGGGCGCGGGCATAGGCTGCCAGGTGCTCCGCCCAGCTTTGCCACGAGGTCGTCTTCGCCGGCAGCGCAGGCGCCGCGCCCGCGGCGAGCTGCCGGTACGCGGCCGTCAAGTCCTCGATCAGCACGCGCCAGGAGACGCCGTCGACCACCAGGTGGTGGGCGGTGAGGAGCAGCCGATCACCGCCCTCTCCCAGCGCAAAGAGCGCGCCGGTGAAGACCGGTCCCCGGCCGAGGTCGAGCCCCCACTGCATCTGCTCCGCCGCCGTGGCGAGGGCCGGTTCCTGCCGCCCGCGCGGCAGGCCTGCGAGGTCGATTTCCGTGAGCGGCGCCGACTCCGGCGCTGACGCGGCCGCTGCGTGGACCTGGCGCCAGACTCCCGTTTCGCCGCCATCCTCATGGACGAAGCGCAACCGCAGAGCATCGTGGTGCTCAGCGAGCCGCGCGAGGGCGGCCGCGAGCGGCGCGGCGGCCAGCGGCTCCCGGGGGGCGAGCAGCACCGCCTGGTTGAAGCGCCACGGCTCGCGCCGCCCCTCGGCGAAAAAGCGCCGCTGGATCGGAGTGAGCGGCACCTCTCCCTCGACCGGCCCTTGGGGAGCCGCTCCGGCGCTCTCCGCGCTGCCGGCAACGCTCGCGAGCCCGGCGATCGTCTGATTCTCGAAGAGCTGGCGAGGGGTGACGGCGAGCCCCGCCCGGCGAGCTCGCGCCACCACCTGGATGCTCAGAATCGAATCACCGCCCAAAGAGAAAAAATTGTCGTGGATCCCGACCTGTTCGAGACCGAGCACTTCGCGCCAGATCCCGGCCAGCAGCTCTTCCGTGGCGTCGCGGGGAGATGCCGAGCCCGCCAGCGCCGCACGCGCCGCCGCCGGATCGGGCAGGGCCTTGCGGTCCACCTTGCCGTCGGGGCTCACCGGGAGGGCGGCGAGCGGCACGAAGAACGCGGGGACCATGTGCTCCGGGAGGAGCTTGCGGAGGAAAGCCCGCAGCTCCTCGGCCGGCGCCGCGCCGCCCGCGGCGGCGACCACGTAGGCGGCGAGCTGTTTTTCTCCGCCCGCCACCGCCCGCGCGACGACCACCGCGTCGCGTACGCCTGGATGCCCGCGGAGAGCCGCCTCGATCTCTCCCGGCTCGATGCGGAAGCCGCGCACCTTGACCTGCAGGTCGATGCGGCCGAGGAACTCGAGGGAGCCGCCTTCGGCGGGCACCTGCCGCACCAGATCGCCGGTGCGGTAGAAGCGGCGGCCGGCGGCCACGACGAAGCGCTTCGCGGTCAGCTCGGCGCGGCGGAAGTAGCCGCGGGCCACGCCGGGGCCGCCGATCCACAGCTCTCCGGGAAGCCCCAGCGGCACGGTCAGGCCGTGCGCATCCACCACCCGCAGCTCGACCTCCGGCAGCGGGCGGCCGATCAGCGCGCGCTCGGGACGGCGGTTCCGGGGAACCCGGTGGGCCGTGCAGATGATCGTCGTCTCGGTGGGCCCATAGACCACGTCGAGATGGGTGGATGGGAAGGCGGCGAGGAAATCCGCCTGCAGCTCGGGGGCCACCACATCGCCCCCGAGAGTGACCGCGCGCAGGCCCGCAAAGCGCTCCAGCCCGCGCTCCCGCGCGCCGGCAAGGACGCGCCGCACCACGGGCGGCACGGTGAAGATCGTGGTCGAGCGCTCGAACGTCGCGAGCAGGCGATCCGGATCGAGCAGCTCGTCGCGGGTGAGGATCTCGACGCTGCCGCCGGTGAGGAGCGGCGCCACGAGGTCGAGGAGCGACGCGTCGAAGGTGGACCGCGCGAGGTGCGGGATGCGGTCGCCGGGCCCCAGGGAGAAGCGGTCGAAGAAGGAGGTGAGCGTCGTGGCGAGGCTGCCGTGCTCGACCATCACCGCTTTCGGCTTGCCGGTCGTCCCCGAGGTGTAGATGAGATAGGCGAGCTGCTCAGACCGGACGTCGGGCAGCGCTGCGTCGGTCGCGAGGTCCGCGATGCCCGGGGTATCCGGCTCCTCGCGCGCGAGGTCGAGGGACGACATCCCCTCCGGGAGCGGCAGCGGCGGCGCGCCGCGGTGGATCACCAGCGCCGGCTCGGCATCGGCCAACAGGTCCGCGAGGCGGGTGGCCGGCGATTCCGGATCGAGCGGCACGTAGGCGCCGCCGGCCTTCCACACGCCGAAGATGGCGACCGGGAGGTCGAGCGTGCGGTCGAGCAGGAGAGCCACTCGCGACTCGGCGCCGATTCCCAGCGCGCGCAGCCGGCGGGCCAGCGTGTCCGCACGGTCGTGGAGCTCCCGATAGGTGAGCGTCCCACCCGCGGCGGCGACGGCGAGGGCCTGCGGCGTGCGCGCCGCCTGCCCGGCGAAGCGGCGCGGGGCGGTCCAGCCCGGTCCCCCCGGCGGCCGGCGGGCCGTGTCGTTCCATTCGATCGCGACCTGGTGACGCGCAGCTTCCGGAAAGACCGGCAGGGCGTCCAGGCGGATGTCCGGATCGGTCACCACGGCGGCGAGCTGGAGCAGGAGGCGCTCGACGCGGCAGGCGTTGGTGGTGGCATCGAAGAGGTCGACGTCGTAGTCGAGCGCGCCCGTGATGCCGTCGGGATCGTCCAGGAGGCTCAGCATGAGGTCGTAGCGGGCCTTCTTGTCGTAGGCGCTCACGGCTTCGAATGTGGCCTCGCCGAGCGCGGCCTTCGCCGGCTGGGCGAGCACCTGGACGAGGCTCTGGATCAGCGGCTGCCGGCCGGGATCACGCGGCAGCTGCAACGCCTGCACGAGCAGGCCGAACGGCAGGTCCTGGTGAGCGTAGGCGCCGAGCGCCGAATGGCGGACGCGGGCGAGCAGCTCGCGGAAGGTCGGAGCGATCGAGTCGACCGGGTCGGGCGCAAGGTCGACGGCGAACGGCACCTGAGTCAGAAAGCAGCCGACGACCGCCTCGATCTCCGGCCGGCTGCGGTTGGCGTTGTTGGAGCCGAGGATCAGCCGTTCCTGGCCGGAGTCGCGATGGAGCAGGGCGGCCGTTGCCGCGAGCGCCGCCATGAACAGCGTCGCTCCCTCCCGCACCGCGAGCTTGCGCAAGCCGTCCGAGACGTCGCCGGCGATCGCAAACGAATGCCTGCCGCCGCGCATGCGGGGACCAGCCGGCCGCGGCCGATCGGTCGGCAGGTCGAGCGTCAACGGAAAACCGGCCAGGCGTTCCCGCCACCAGGCGGTCAGCTCATCGAGGACCTCGCCTTGCAGCCAATCCCGCTGCCACACCGCGAAGTCCGCGTAGTGAACCATCGGCTCCGCCAGCTCCGGACGCCTGCCCTCGGCGGAGGCGCCGCAGAGCGCCGCCAGCTCGGCCCAGACGATCTGAAAGGAGAGGAGGTCGGTCACCAGGTGGTGGACGGTGAGCAGGCAGACATGATCACCGGCGCTGAGGCGGATCAGGGTCGAGCGCACGAGCGGCCCGCGCTCCACGTCACAGGGCGTCGCGGCGTCCGCGTTCACCAGGCGGAGCGCTTCGGTCTCGCGCAGCACCGCCGGCAGGCGGCCCAGGTCGACCCTAGCGAGCCGCAACGGTCCGGGGGCCGTGACCCGCTGCACCGGCTTGCCGTCGACGGCAGGAAAGACCGTGCGCCAGGCGGCATGCCGACGCACGATCTCCGTCAACGCCGCCTCCAGGATCGCCGGCGAGAGCGGTCCGCGGATGCGGGTGGCGGCCGTGATGTCGAGCCCCGCTCCGTGCGGATAGAGCTGCTCCATGAACCAGTAGCGTTCCTGGTCGAAGGAGAGCGGCCAGTCTCCTTCCCCGGTGGGACCGCCGGCCCGGCGGACCGGCGGCGGGCGGCGAGGGCGCGCGGCCTGGCGCTGCTGGTCCCGCAGTTTCTCGAACAGGGCCCGCTGCTCGGGCGCGAGCGCGGCGACGCGCTCCGCGATGCTCACGGCGCTTCTTCGCCCAGGCGCGCGATGTCGATCCGGACGGCGCCGACCGGCGGCGGGAGGGCGCCGAGATCCCCCTGGTGGATCAGGACGGCGAGATCCGCGTCGGCGAGCCGAGCCTTGAGAGCATGGACCGGGTCCCCGGGATCGAGGAGCACACAGAGACCGCCGAGCCGTTCGACCGCCAGCACGGCGGCGGCGCTCTGCGGGGAAGGTGCGAGGAGCACGGCCACCTTGACACCCGGCACCGTGCCGTGCCGCCGCAGGCGGTCGGCGAGGGCCGCGGCGGCCCGCTCGACCGCAGGGTCTTCCGCCTCGGTGATCACCTCCAGTCGCGCCTCCGCCGTCAGCTCCGGCAGAGCGGAGAGGCGCACCTGGGGATCGGCGGTCACCGCGTCCAGCGTGCGGTAGAAGAGGTCGAGGATCCGGCCGATCGTCGCGCCGTCGAAGAGATCGGCGTTGTACTCGAGCGGCCCGGTGAGCCCGACGTCGTGGTAGTCATAGAGACCGAACATCAGATCCCATCGCGAGTTTCCGTCGTACAGGCCGACGGGCTCGAAGCGCAGGTCGCCGATCTCCGAGCCGCTCTCCCCGGCGAGCAGGAGAAGGAGCGCCTGGACCACCGGATAGCGATTGCCGTCGTCCGCGGCGCCCAAAGCCTCGATCAGCTTGCTGAAGGGCAGGTTCTGGTGTTTGTAGGCGGCCAGCGCCGCCCGCCGGACGCGCGCCAGGATCTCGCCGAACGTCGGATCGCCGCTCACGTCGGCGGCGAACGGGATCTGGTTCAGGAAGAATCCGGCCACCGCCGCGAGCTCCGGACGGGGGCGATTGGCGCCGTTCGAGCCGAGGACGAAGCGCTGCAGTCCGGATACCCGTCCCAGCACCGCGGCGAGCACGGCGAGGACCGCCATGAACGTCGTTCCGCCCTCGCGCCGCGCCAGCTCGCGCAGCCGATCCGACACCGCCGCGCCGGCGCGGATCCGGTAGAGGCCGCCGCGCTGGCTCTGGACCGCCGGCCGCGGCCGGTCTCCGGGCAGCTCGAGGACGAGCGGGAAGCCGTCGAGCTCCCGCCGCCAGAAACCGGCTTCCGCGGCCAGCACCTCGCCCTCCAGCCACTCGCGCTCCCACAGCACGTAGTCGGGGAACTGGACCGGCGGCTCCGGCAGCGCGGGCGGACGGCCGTCCCGCCGCGCCTCGTAGATCTGCAGGAGCTCCTGGAAGAGGATCTGGAACGTGATCCAGTCGGTGACCGCGTGATGGATGGTGAGCAGGAACAGATGCTCCCTCTCCCCCAGGCGGACGAGGGCAAGGCGCAGGAGCGGCCCGCGCGAGAGATCGAACGGCTGGCGCGTGTGCTCGTAGATCGCCCGGTGCCCGGCATGCTCGCGGAGAGCCGCCGGCAAGGCGGTGAGATCGATCACCGAGGTCGCCGGCGCCAGGAACGGGACGATGCGCTGCACCGGCCGCCCGTCCACGGTGGGGAACGTGGCGCGCAACGCCGCGTGACGGCGGACCACGTCATGGAAAGCGGTCACGAAACGCCGCGCGTCGAGGTCCCCCTGGACGTGGCTCCCCGCATCGACGTTCCAGGACACCAGGTCGGGGCGTTCCTGATGGAGGCGCCAGAGCCGCTCCTGATCGAACGAGAGCGGCCAGTCGCCCGCGCCGTCCGGGCCCGAGACGCGGCGCACCGGCGGCGGCAGGTGCGACGCCGGAGAGGGCTGCCGCTCTTTGCGCAGCCGCTCGAACAATGCCCGCTGCTCCGGGCTCAACGCGGCGAGACGGTCGGCGATCGCCATCGCCTATCGATTCTAAACCCGAGGCCCATCGCAACGCCGGGCTATCATGTCTTCCCCCCCGGTTCTGGGGCCGTGGGATGGGAGACTGACGGAGTCCCGGTATGACGCAGCTGCGGGAAAAGCTGGCCGGCCTCTCGCCCGCGACGAAGGCGGCGGTCTTCGATCTGCTGCGCAAGCAGAAGAAGGTGGGGGGGGTCCAGGACCGCATCGAGCGCCGCGACCCTCTGGCGCCGCCGCCTCTGTCGTTCGGCCAGCTCCGGCTGTGGTTCCTGGACCGCCTCCATCCGGGGGATCACACCTACAACATCCCGTCGGCGACGCGGATCCGCGGCGACCTTCACCTGCCGTCGCTGGCCCTCGCCCTCGCCGCCGTGGCCGATCGCCACGAGGCCCTGCGCACGACGTTCGCCGCCACCGCAGGCGAAGAGCCGGTGCAGGTGATCGCGCCGCGCTTCGTGCCGCGGCTGCCGGTGGTCGATCTCGAGGCGCTGCCGGCCGGACTGCGGAAGGCTGAGATCCGGCGGCTGAGCGCGGTGGAGAGCCGCCTCCCGTTCGACCTGGAGCGGGGTCCGCTGCTGCGGGCGTGCGCGTTCCGCAATGCCGCCGACGAGCATGTCCTCCTCCTGGTCATGCACCACATCGTGAGCGACGGCTGGTCGATGGGAGTGCTGGTGCGGGAGGTCGCAGCGCTCTATGGCGCGATCCTGGCGGGCCTGGCGGGACAGCCGAGCCCGCTGCCGGAGCTGCCGATCCAATACGCGGACTTCGCCGCCTGGCAGCGCCGGCGCCTCTCGGGCGAGTTTCTGGAAGCGGAGCTCGCGTGGTGGCGCGGCCAGCTCGCCGGGATGCCGCCGGCGGTGGAGCTGCCGGCGGATCACCCGCGGCGCGCCGTCCGCGGCACGGCGGGCGCGGTGCGTGGTTTCGCGATCCAGAGCGAGACTCTCGCCGCGCTCAGGGCGCTCTCCCGGCGCCACGAGACGACGCTTTTCATGACCCTCCTCGCCGTCTTCCTGGCCCTTCTCCAGCGCACCACCGGAGAGGACGACCTGGTGGTGGGGACGCCGATCGCGGGGCGGACCAGGACCGAGACGGCGCCTCTGATCGGATTCTTCGTCAACACGCTGGTCCTGCGGGCGGACCTCGCCGGGGACCCGGACCTGACCGAGCTCCTGCGCCGGGTGCGGGAGACGACGCTCGCCGCCTTCGCCCACCAGGAGGTGCCGTTCGAACGTCTGGTCGCGGAGATGGCGCCGGAACGGGACGCCGGCCGCCTTCCCCTCGTGCAGGTGATGCTCAGCCTGACGAATGCTCCGGCCGCCGCCGTGAACCAGCCCGGGCTCGAGCTGGCGCCGGTCGGTACGGAGCTCGGGGCCGCGAAATTCGAGCTGACGTGCACGCTCACCGAGACCGAGCACGGCCTCGCCGGGAAGCTCGACTACAGCCGGGATCTCTTCGCAGGCCCGACGATCGAGCGGCTGGCAGGGCATTTCACGCGTCTGCTTGCCGCGGCCGTGGCCGATCCGCGACGGCCGCTCGCCGAGCTGCCTCTCCTGGCGCCCGGCGAGCGCCACCAGATCGTGGACGAGTGGAACGACACCGCCGCGGCCTATCGGCACGGTCTCTGCCTGCACGATCTGGTCGCCGCGCAAGCGGCGCGCACGCCCGACGCGGTGGCCGCTTCCTATGCAGAGGAGAGCCTGACCTACCGCGAGCTGGTGGACCGCGCCCGCGGGCTCGGCCGCCATCTCAACGCTCTCGGCGTCGCGCCGGACGCCCGGGTGGGAGTGCTCCTGGAGCGCTCGCCGGAGATGATCGTCGGGCTCCTCGGCGTGCTCACGGCGGGGGCAGCCTACGTGCCGCTCGATCCCATGCTGCCGCCCGAGCGGCTGGCAGTGCTGGTGGCGAACGCCGGCCTTTCGATCGTGCTGGCTCAGGAGCGGTATGCCCACCTGCTCCCGGGCGGCGGCGAGCGGACGGTCCTCCTCGACCGCCTCGCCCCGTTCCCCCCTCTCCCGGTAGGGCGGGAGGGGATGGGAGAGGGGGGCCAGGGGGGTGAGGGGAACCTAGCCTACGTCCTCTACACCTCCGGCTCGACGGGCGAGCCCAAGGGGGTGATGATCCCCCACCGCGGCATCGTCAACCGGCTGCTCTGGACGCAGGAGGCGTACGGCCTGACGCCCGCGGACCGCGTCCTCCAGAAGACGCCGTTCGCGTTCGACGTCTCGCTGTGGGAATTCTTCTGGCCGCTCCTGACCGGCGCGCGGCTCGTCTTCGCGCAGCCCGAGGGACACAAGGACCCGCGGTACCTGGCCGGGCTGATCGCCGGCGCGGGGATCACCACGGTCCACTTCGTGCCGTCCATGCTGGAGGCCTTCCTCGACACGCCGGGCCTGGAGGCGCTGACCGGGCTGCGGCGGGTGATCGCGAGCGGCGAGGCGCTGCCGCCGCAGCTCGTGCGCCGCTTCTTCGCCCGCCTGCCCCACGCGGAGCTGCACAACCTCTACGGTCCGACCGAGGCGTCGGTGGACGTGAGCTTCTGGCCCTGCGTGCCGGAGCCGTTCGCAAGCCTGGTCCCGATCGGCCGCCCGATCGCCAACCACCGCCTCCATGTCGTGGACCGTACGCTGGGACCGCAGCCGATCGGAGTCCCCGGCGAGCTGCTGCTCGGCGGACCCGGACTGGCCCGCGGCTACCTCGGGCGGCCCGACCTGACCGCCGCGGTGTTCATCCCCGATCCGTTCGGTAAGGCGCCGGGAGACCGGCTGTACCGCACCGGCGACCTGGTGCGCCGGCTTCCCGACGGCAACCTGTGCTTCCTCGGCCGCCTCGACCACCAGGTCAAGATCCGCGGTTTCCGGATCGAGCTGGGCGAGATCGAGGCGGTGCTCACCCGCCTCCCCGGCGTGCGCGAGGCGGTGGTGCTCGCCCGCGAGGACGCGCCGGGCGACAAACGGCTCGTGGCCTGGGTCGTGCCCGACGGAAAGGCTCCGTCAGCCGCCGACCTGCGGAACGCCCTGGGCCGCTCGCTGCCCGAAGCCATGGTGCCCGCGGACTTCACCTTCTTGGAGAGTCTGCCTCTCACCGCAAACGGCAAGGTCGACCGCCGTGCCCTCTCCCGCCTCGCGCCGCTCGCCCTCCGCGACTCGGCTCGCTTCGCCGCACCGCAGGGTCCGGTCGAGGAAGTGCTCGCGGGGATCTGGGCCGAGGTCCTCGGCGCCCAGAGACTGGAGGCGGGACGGGTGGGAGCGCACGACAATTTCTTCACCCTGGGCGGCCACTCCCTCCTGGCGACCCAGGTGATCTCGCGCGTGCGGGATGCGCTCGGAGCAGAGCTGCCCCTGCGCGCGCTCTTCGAGGCCCCGACCGTGGCGGAGCTGGCGGCGCGCGTCGGCCTGGCGAGCAGCACGCCCCAGGCGCCGCCGATCCTCCCGGTCTCCCGCCTGGGCGATCCGCCGCTCTCCTTCGCGCAGCAGCGCCTCTGGTTCCTCGACCGCCTGGCGCCGGACAACCCGTTCTACACCATGTACGGCGCCGTCCGCCTGACCGGCGCGCTCGACGTCCCTGCCCTGCGGCGGGCATTCCACGAGATCGTCCGCCGCCACGAGACCCTGCGTACGACCTTCCGTGAGAAGGATGGGAGGCCCGTCGAGGTGATCGCCCCAGCGCCGGACTTCGCCGTTCCCGCGATCGACGTCGACGGTCTGCCGGAGGCGAACCAACGGGAGGAGCTGGCCCGGCTCGCCGGCGACGCGGCCCGGCGTCCGTTCGACCTCGTCCGCGGGCCCCTTTTCCGCGCCCACCTCCTCCGCGTCTCCTCCCGCGAGCACACGCTCCTGGTGAGTCTCCACCACATCATCTCGGACGGCTGGTCGATGGGCATCCTCTTCCATGAGCTGGCGGCGCTCTATGGCGCGTTCGCCCGTGGGGCGCCGTCTCCCCTCCCCGCGCTGCCCATCCAATACGCCGACTTCGCCGTCTGGCAGCGGGAGTGGCTGCAGGGGGACCGGCTGGCGGCGGAGCTCGACTTCTGGCGGCAGCGGCTCGCCGGCATCCCGGAGGCCTTGGAGCTTCCCTACGACCATCCGCGGCCGGCGGCCGAGTCGTTCCGTGGCGGCACGGAGTCTTTCGCGCTGCCGGCGGCGCTGGCGCGCGGCCTCGTCGCTCTGACCCGGCGCGGCGGCGCGACGCCGTCGATGGCGATGCTGGCCGGCTTCACGGCGCTCCTCGGCCGCCTCGCCACGCGGGAGGACCTCGCCATCGGCGTCGCCATCGCCAACCGCACCCGGCGCGAGGTCGAGGGCCTGATCGGGTTCTTCGTCAATACGCTGGTCGTGCGCAGCGACCTCTCCGGCGCGCCCGGATTCACGGCGCTGCTCGGCCGGATTCGTGAAACCGCCCTCGCCGCCTACGCGCATCAGGACCTGCCGTTCGAACGCCTGGTCGAGGAGCTGCAGCCGGAGCGCGACCTGAGCCGCAATCCGCTGGTCCAGGTGATGTTCGGGTATCAGAACTTCCCGCGCACGGAAGTCGAGGTGCCCGGGCTCGTCCTCTCTCTCCCGGACGAGGCCAGGGTCGCCGGCGGAACCGCGAAATTCGATCTCACCCTCTTCCTTTTCGAGGACGGCGACCGGCTCGTGGGCAACCTCGAGTACAACCGCGAGCTGTTCGAAGCGCCGACCCTGCGGCGCCTGGTGGGGCATTTCGAGAGCCTGCTCGCTGCCGCCGTGGCGCAGCCCGAGGCCCCGCTGGCGCTCGTGCCGTTGCTGGGCGCGGCCGAGACGCATCAGCTCCTCTGGGAGTGGAACGACAGCGCCTCGGCCTATCCCGCCACGGCGAGCCTCCAGGACCTGTTCGCGGCGCAAGTCGCGAGCGCCCCGGACGCTCCCGCCGTCCTGTGGGGCCAAGACGACGGCGAATGCGTCCTCTCCTACGCAGAGCTCGACCGGCGCTCGAACCGGGTGGCCCGCGATCTGCGCGCCAGGGGCGTGGGACCGGAAAGCCGCGTCGGCCTCTGCTTCGAGCGTTCGCCGGAGATGGTGGTCGCGCTGCTGGGGATCGTCAAGGCCGGCGGCGCCTACGTCCCCCTCGATCCGAGCTACCCCGAGGAGCGCCTGGCGTTCATGGTGAAAGACGCGGGCCTACGCTGGCTGGTAGCCGATGACACCGCTCTGACGCGGCTCCCCGCCGATGTAGTGGCCGGGATGGAGGTCGTGGACCTCGGGGCCCCTCACCCCCTGCCCCCTCTCCCACACGCCCTCACACCCTCCCGGGAGAGGGGGAGAACAGAAGAGGCAACAGAAGAGTCAGAGCACATGGGCTCAATCCCCCTCTCCCGGGGGAAGGGAGGGCGTGTGGGAGAGGGGGCAGGGGGTGAGGGGCTGTCCTACGTCATCTACACCTCGGGCTCCACCGGCCGCCCGAAGGGGGTCGCCGTGCCGCACCGGGCCGTCGTGCGCCTGGTGCGGGAGACGAACTACCTGCGGCTGGGTCCGGGCGACCGCGTGGCGCAGGTGGCGAACATCAGCTTCGACGCGGCGACCTATGAGGTCTGGGGCGCCCTGCTGACCGGCGCCGCGGTGGTGGTGATCCCACGCGAGGTGGCGCTGTCGCCTCCGGCCTTCGCCGCGGCGCTGCGGGAGCGGCAGGTCACGTCCATGTTCCTGACCACGGCGCTGTTCAACCGGATGGCGCGCGAGGTGCCCGACGCCTTTGCGGGCCTGCACGAGCTGCTGTTCGGCGGCGAAGCGGCGGACCCGGCCGCGGCCCGCGCCGTGCTGGCCGCCGGTCCGCCCCGCCGCCTGCTCCACGTCTACGGTCCCACGGAGAGCACGACCTACGCATCCTGGCACCACGTTCGCGACGTGCCGCCGGGAGCGGCTTCGATCCCGATCGGAATGCCGCTGGCCAACACCTCGCTCTCGGTGCTGGACCGCTGGCAGTCTCCCGTTCCGCTCGGCGCGGTCGGAGAGCTGCACATCGGCGGCGACGGTCTCGCGCGCGGCTACTGGCAGCGGCCGGACCTGACGGCCGAGCGCTTCGTGCCCAGCGCGGGCGGGCGGCTCTACCGCACCGGCGACCTGGTCCGCCGGCGGGACGACGGCGCCGTCGAGTTCCTCGGCCGCCTCGACGACCAGGTCAAGATCCGCGGCTTCCGCGTCGAGATCGGGGAGATCGAGTCCCGTCTCGGCGAGCATCCCGCGGTGCTCCACAGCGTCGTGCTCGCTCGCGAGGACGTCCCGGGCGACCGTCGTCTGGTCGCCTACGTGGTGCAGAACCCGGCCTACGAGGCGCAGGAGAGCGGGGCGCAGAGCGAGCAGGTGGCGCAGTGGGGAGAGATCTTCGACGACCTCTACCTCGACGAAGCTGCCGAGTCCGATCCGACCTTCAACACCATCGGCTGGAACAGCACGTACACCGATCTGCCGCTGCCCAGAAACGAGATGGAAGAGTGGCTGGAGGACACCATCGGTCGGATCGAGGCGCTGCAGCCGCGGCGGGTGCTGGAAATCGGCTGCGGGACCGGCATGATCCTCTTCCGCATCGCGTCCCGCTGCGAGAGCTACACCGGCACCGACGTCTCCGCCCGCGCTCTCGCCTACGTCGAACGCCATCTCGGCCGCCTCGGCGCGCCGGGGATCGACGGCTCGCGCGTCCAGCTCCTCCGGAGGTCCGCAGAGCAGCTCGGCGACCTCGAGGCGGGCTTCGACACAGTGATCCTCAACTCGGTCGTGCAGTACTTCCCCAGCGGCGACTATCTGGCCGCTGTGATTGAAAAGGCCGTCGCCCTGCTACGGCCCGGCGGCGCGATCTTCCTCGGCGATCTGCGCAGCCTGCCGCTGCTCCCCGCGTTCCACGCCTCGCTGGAGCTCTTCCACGCCGCGCCCGACCTGCCGCTCGCCCGCCTGCGTGAGAAGGTGGAGGCCCGCCGCCGCCATGAGAACGAGCTGGCCGTCGATCCTGCCTTCTTCACCGCCTTGCAGCAGCGCCTGCCGCAGATCGCCCGGGTGGAGGTCCACCCGAAGCACGGCCGCGCCCACAACGAGCTGACCGCCTTCCGGTATCAGGTCGTGCTGCGGGTCGCCCCTCACCCCCTGCCCCCTCTCCCACACACCCTCACACCCTCCCGGGAGAGGGGGAATCCAGAAGCGGCACAAGGATCGGATGACGTCCCCCTCTCCCGGGCGGAGGGAGGGCGTGTGGGAGAGGGGGCAGGGGGTGAGGGGCTGGACTGGCGCGCGGAAGGCCTCACTCTCGACGCTTTGCGGCGGCTCCTCGCGGAGAGCACGCCCGCGGTGCTATGTCTGCGCAACGTGCCGAACGCACGGGTGGCCGAGGCCGTCACCGCCGCTCGGCTGCTCGATGAGAAGGTCGAAGGGACCGAGACCGCTGGAGACCTGTGCCGCCGAGCCAATGAAGCAGTGGCCGGCGCCGTCGAGCCCCAGGATCTCTGGGATCTTTCCCGCGAGCTGCCCTACGACGTGGAGCTGAGCTGGGCGTCTCCCGGCTCTGAGGGCACGCTCGAGGTGACGCTGCGGCGAACGGGAGATGGGGAGACGATTGCCGTGGGCGGTGGCGCCCCTCTCCCGCTCGGGGCGGAGGGGTGGGGGACGCGCGGGGGAGGGGACGGGGGAGGGGGCCCCTTCACCAACAACCCCCTCCAGGGCCGCTTCGCCCGCCGCATCGTGCCCGACCTGCGCGCATTCCTCAAGGAGCGGGTGCCCGATTTCATGGTCCCGTCCGCTTTCGTGCTGCTCGACGCCCTGCCGCTCACTCCCAACGGCAAAGTGGACCGGCGGCGCCTGCCGGCGCCGGACGGCGCGCGGCCGGAGAGCGGGTGGTCGCTCGTGGCGCCGCGCAACGCAGCCGAAGACCGCCTGCTCGCGATCTGGAAAGAGCTGCTGGGGGTCGACCGGATCGGCGTCGAGGACGACTTCTTCGCCTTGGGCGGCCACTCCCTCCTGGCCACCCAGGCGATCTCGCGGGTGCGCGAGGCGTTCGGCGTCGAGCTTCCGCTGCGCGCCTTCTTTGCCGGACCGAGCGTGGCCGCGGTCGCGCGCGAGGTCGCGGATCTGCGCCTCCGCGCCGTCGGGGCGCCCATGGGTCCCATCCTGCCCGTCGCGCGGGACGGCGCTCTCCCCCTCTCCTTCGCCCAGGAGCGCCTCTGGTTCCTCGATCGGCTGGAGGCCCGGCCGCTGGCCTACAACGAGTCGGCCGCATTTCGCCTGCTGGGCCGGCTCGACGTCGCCGCGCTGCGGTGGAGCCTGGGCGAGCTCTTGCGGCGCCATGAGAGCCTGCGCACCACCTTTCCCGAAGTGGACGGCCGGCCGGCGCAGGTCATCCAGCCGCCGGCGCCGTTCGCGATGGCGGCCGCAGACCTGAGCGGGCTCCCCGCGGCGGCGCGTGAGGAAGAGGGCCGGCGGCTGGCGCTCCGCATGGCGCTCCGTCCGTTCGACCTGGCGCAAGGGCCGCTGGTGCGCGGCCTCCTGATGCGCCTCGCGGAGAGGGAGCACGCCGTCCTCTTCTCCTTCCACCACATCGTCTTCGACGGCTGGTCGACCGGGATCTTCGTGCGCGAGCTGTCGGCCCTCTACCGCGCCCGCCTTGCCGGCGAGTCTTCGCCGCTGGCGGCGCTGCCGATCCAATATGCCGACTTCGCAGCCTGGCAACGCCGGTGGCTGGGGGGCGATGTCCTCGAACGGCAGCTCGCCTATTGGCGGCAGCGGCTGACCGGAGTTGCCGTGCTCGCGCTGCCCACCGACCGGCCGCGGCCGATCCTCCCGCAAGCGCCCGCGGGCCAACGCTTCGCCGCCGTCCCACCCGCCGTGACGCAGCGGTTGCGCGCCTGGAGCCGCGACCGACGCGCCACCCTGTTCATGACTCTCCTCGCGGCGTTCCAGGCGCTCCTCCACCGCACGACGGGACAGGACGACGTCGCCGTCGGCTCCCCCATCGCGAACCGCGATCAGCGGGACGTGGAGCCGTTGATCGGCTTCTTCGTCAACATGCTCGTCCTGCGCACCGACGTGGGCGGCGATCCACCCTTCGAGGAGCTGCTGGGCCGCGTCCGACGGACGGCGCTCGGCGCCTTCGACAACCAGAGCCTGCCGTTCGCGAAGCTGGTCGAGGAGCTGCGGCCCAACCGCGACCTGCGGCACACGCCCCTGTTTCAGGTCAGCTTCCAGTTGCTCAACGTGCCCGCCTCCTCCCTCGACCTGCCTGGGCTCGCGTTGCACCCCTTTCCCTTCACGTCTCGCGCGGCGAAATTCGACCTCGATCTCTCGCTGACTGAGGGCGCCGAGCACCTGGGCGGCGTCCTCGACTTCAATGCGGACCTCTTCGACAGCGCGACCATGAACCGCCTGCTCGCCCACTTCGACACCCTGCTCGCCGGCGCCCTCGAAGCTCCCGGGAGGCGGCTCTCGGACCTGCCGCTCCTCACCCCTGCCGAGCACTGCCAACTGGTCGTGGAGTGGAACGACACGGCGGCGGAACCGCGCCGGAGCGGCGGCCTCTGCCTGCACCACCTCATCGCCGATCAGGCAGAACGGAATGGCGAGGCGGCCGCCGTCGTCTGCGGCGAGCAGAGCCTGACCTTCGGCGAGCTCGGCCGCCGCTCCCGCGGCCTAGCCTTGCGGCTCCGCGCACTGAGCGTCGGGCCCGAAACCCCGGTGGTCCTCTTCTTCGACCGCTCACCGGAGGCTGTCGTGGCCATGCTCGGCGTGCTCATCGCGGGAGGCGCCTATGTGCCCGTCGATCCGGTATACCCCGCGGCGCGGGTGGCCTGGCTGCTGGAGGATTGCCGGGCGCCGGTAGTGGTGACCACGGCCGCGCTCGCCGGCCGGCTGCCTGCTGGCACGCCGGTCCTGCTCGTCGAGGAGCCTCACCCCCCTGCCCCCCCTCTCCCATCGCCCTCCCGGCCTCCGGGAGAGGGGGGAATGGCCCGCTCCGACCATCCGGCCTACGTCATCTACACCTCGGGCTCGACCGGACGGCCCAAAGGCGTCGTCGTTCGCCACGGCGCGGTGATGAACCTGGCGTGGGCGCTGCGCGAGACCGTCTATGGAGGCGACCGGGGTCCGCTGCGGGTGGGCGTCAACGCGTCGTTCTCTTTCGACGGCTCGGTCAAGCAGATCGTGCAACTCGCCTGGGGCCACACCCTTTACGTCCTGCCGCAGGACGTGCGGCTGGACCCCGCGGCGCTCGTGGACACGGTGCGCCGCCACCGGCTCGACGTGCTCGACTGCACTCCGTCGCAGCTCCGGCCGCTCCTGGACGCCGGCCTGGGCGAAGGGGATGCGGCGCCCTCCCTCGTCCTGGTGGGCGGCGAAGCGGTGGACGCCGACCTCCGCGACGCGGCCCTGGCTCGCACGCGGACCCGCTTCTGGAACGTCTACGGTCCGACCGAATGCACGGTGGACACGGCTGCCGCTCCCTTCACGGCGGGCGCCCTGCCCTCGCGCATCGGCCGCCCTCTGCCGAACGTCCGGGTCCACGTCGTCGCGGTCGCGGGCGGCGTAGCCCCGGTGGGCGTGCTGGGCGAGCTGCACGTCGGAGGCGCGGGCCTCGCCCGCGGCTATCTCGGCCGCCCGGACCTGACCGCCGAGCGGTTCGTCCCCGATGCCTGGAGCGGCATCGCCAGCGGCCGTCTCTATCGCACCGGCGACCTCGTGCGCCGGCTTCCAGACGGCTCGCTCGACTTCCTGGGCCGCCTGGACCACCAGGTCAAAGTGCGCGGCTTCCGTATCGAGCTCGGCGAGATCGAGTCGGCGCTCGCCGCGCTGCCCGGAGCACGCGAGGCCGCGGTGGTCGTGCGGGAAGACACGCCCGGCGACCGGCGCCTCGTCGCCTACGTGACGGGCGACGTCGCGGACGCCGGAGTCGACGCGCTGCGCCGGCAGCTCGGCGAGCGGTTGCCGGAGCCCATGGTCCCCGCGGCCATCGTGCTTCTCCCCGCACTGCCCCTCACCGCGAGCGGCAAAGTGGACAGGAAGTCCCTGCCTGCCCCCGATCGCGGCCCCACACCCGGGCTCGTGGCGCCGCGGACCGCCGTCGAAGAGATCCTGGCAGAGATCTGGGCCGACCTCCTCGGTCTCGACAGGGTCGGCGTCCACGACAACTTCTTCGAGCGCGGCGGTCACTCCCTGCTCGCCGTCCTCCTGATGGCCAGGATCGCGAAGCGGCTCGGCAGGGACCTCCCCGTGGCGGCCCTCTTCGCAACGCCCACCGTGGAAGCCCTGGCGGCGCTCGTCGCCCAGCCCGCCGGCCGCAGGGGGAGCGCACCCCTGTCGCCTCTCGTCGCGATCCAACCTCTCGGGAACGGTGTGCCCTTCTTCTGCGTCCATCCCATCGGCGGCAACGTCCTTTGCTACCTGGACCTCGCCCGCCACCTCGGGCCGGACCAACCGTTTTATGCCCTCCAGGCTGTGGAACCGCACCCGCAGACGATCGAAGAGATGGCGGCCCGCTATATCGGCGAGATGCGCAGAGTCCGGCCGGAAGGTCCCTACCGGCTCGGCGGGTGGTCGATGGGAGGGCTCGTCGCCTTCGAGATGGCGCGGCAGCTCGCGCGAGACGGGTCGCCGCCGGACCTCGTGGCGCTGATCGACACGCTGCCGCCGGCGGCCGGCCTCCCACCCCCGACCGACGACGAGCTGGCGGCCTGGTTCGCCCACGATCTGGCCCATCTCGTGGGTCCCGAGGCGGCAGGCCTGCCTTCGATCGAGCTCCTCTTCGCGACCTATGCGGCCAACCTGCGGGCGAGCCGTTCCTACACACCGGAGCCGTATTCGGGAAGCCTCGTCCTCTGGCTCTCCGAGCAGACCGCCGGGGGCCACGCGTCACGGCTCGACGGCTGGAGCCGGCTGGCTCTGGGAGGAACCGAGCGAAGAATCCTGCCGGGCGATCACTACAGCCTCCTGCGCCAGCCCCACGTCGAGCGGCTGGCGCAGGACATCACGGCGCGTCTCGCAGCCGTCAGTTGACGCGGAAGAGTGTCGCAGGATCGACCCGCGCCGCCCTGGAAGCCGGCCGGAGGATGGCGGGCAGCGAGCAGAGCGCGATGACCGCGGGAACGGTGAGGAAGACGACCGGATCGAAGGGGCTCACGTTGAACAGGATGCTCGCCATCGTCTTCGCCAGGCCCAGAGCGCAGACGAGCCCCGTCGCCAATCCGATGGCGAGGAGCGCGATCCCCTTCCCCATGAAATGGCGCGCGACGTCCGGCCGGTCGGCCCCGAGCGCCATGCGGATGCCGATCTCGAAGCTCTGCTGGCGCACTGTGTAGACCAGGATCGAGTAGATCCCGATGACCGCCAGCGCGAGAGCCGAGGCGGCGAAGAAGATCAGCAGGAATGTGTTGAGCCGCACGCCCGCTTCCTCGTCGCGCCGCCTTTCCTGCAACGTCCGGATGTCATAGATCGGGATTTCCGGATCGATCGCTTGCATGACCCGGCTCAACTGGAAGGCGGCCGGGCCGCCGTCGCGGCGCAGGCGCAGGAGGATCGACGTGTCGCGCGACCGCATCTGGAACAACGGGAAGTAGGCGTCGAGCCGAAAGTCGTGGTTGGGCCAGAGGCGCCCGCGCTGCTCGACGTCGGCGGCGACGCCCACCACCTCCGCCCAGGCGCTCTGCGGCGGCCCCACCCAGAACCGCTTGCCGAGAGGATCCTGGGACGGCCAGAGCTCCGCCGCCGCGGAGCGGCTGACGATCGCGATCAGCGGCCGTTGCGCGTCGTCCTCCTCCGTGAAGTCACGCCCTTTGAGCAATCCGATGCCCATGCCGCGGAGGAGGTGCGGCGAGATCCGGTGCTCGTAGACCTTGACCTTGTCTTCCGGCGCCGTGAGCGATCGTCCCTCCGGCACGATGAACTTGATGAATGTGCTGGAGCCGGGCATCCCGGGGGCCCAGAGACCCGCCTCCTCGACGCCGGGAAGAGCCCGCGCCTGATCGATCACCCGCCGGTACAACGCGTAGGCCGGCTCGTCGGTTTTATAGAGCGTCGTGGGCAGCTCGAAGCGCGCGCTCAGGACGCGGTCCACGCGAAAGCCCGGATCGTTTTCGATCAACGCCCCCAGGCTCTTGATCATCAGGCCGGCGCCGATGAGCAACACGACCGAGAAAAAGATCGCCGAGACGACGAGAAAGCTGCGCGTCAACGCCGTGCTCGCCGCCTGGCTGTGGCCCCTGCTCTCGGACTGCAGCTCCTCCTGGAGATCCACGTTCAGGCTCTTCCGGGCCGGGATCACTCCGATCAGCACACTGATCAGGATCGTGAGCACGACCGCGACGCCCAAGGCGCGGAGGTCCACCGAAAAGTGAATGAACGCCGGCAGGTTGTAGGCGTCGTTGCCGAGCCTGGCGAGCAGCCTCACCGCGAAGAACGCCGCTCCGATCCCCAGGACGGCGCCGGCCGCGCAAAGGAGCGCGCCTTCGAGGATGAAATGGCGCACGAGGCGCAGGCGCGTGATCCCCAGCGCCAGCCGCAGCGCCACTTCCTTGCGCCGCTCGACAGCCCTGATCAGCAGGAGATTGGTGACGTTCGCGCAACCGATCAGCAGGATGAAGACCGCGCCGATGAGCAGAGTCAGAATCGACAGGCGCATGCGCTCGAAGTCGTACTGTTGCGTCCGCAGCGGCTGGACTTTGACCGCATAGCCTTCGTTGGAGCTCGGGAAGGCGGCGGCGAGCTGGTGCGCGATCGAGCGCAGCTCGCCCTGGGCCTGCTCGGGCGTGACCCCGGGCCGCAGCCGCGCGAAGGCGCTCAGCCAGCGCAAGGCCCGGTCCTCGACGTATCCCACCCGGTGCGTCAGCCGGGACATCGTCACCGGAACGTAGAGTTCGGTCTCCGGGAAGATGTCGACGAACTTCTCCGGCAGGACGCCGACGACGCGAAACTTGAGCCCCTGGAGCTCGATGTCCTTGCCGACGATCGCGGGGTCCCCTCCGAAGCGGTGCTTCCACAGGCCGTGACTGAGCACCGTCACCGCCACCGGGCTGGCCCGGTTCTCCTCTTCGGGCAGGAATGCCCGCCCGCGCGCCGGCCGCACTCCCAGGAGATCGAAGTAGGAAGCGGACACGAAGCCGACTCCGACGCGCTCGGCGCGATCCCCCGCGGTCAGGTTGAGCTGGGAGCCCGACCCGGCGGAGATCATCTCCAAGGTCCGGCTCTGCTCCCGCCAGGACTCGACGTCCAGGTAGGAGACCGGAAAGGACGAGCCGTCCTTCTCCACCAGCGTCTTCAAAGCGACCAGCCGCTCCCCCTCCTTGTAGGGGATCTCGCCGAGCAGCACCGAGCTGGCGATGCTGAAGATCGTCGTCGTCGAGCCGATGCCGAGAGCCAGGATCAGCAAGACAGAGAGCGAGAGGCCGGGCCTCCTCACCAGGGCTCTCAGCGCATGTCGCAGGTCATAGGCCATGGCGCTCGAAATGGTATCCCCAACCGCGACCAGTTCGAACGCTAACCCATCTACGTTCATGAGCTTAGATAAATTTTTGCGGCGTCTGGACGCCTTCAGACGGCTTGAGGTTGCAGTCTGAAGCATAGCAGGACAAACTCGAAAGCGCGTCGCCGACCAGCGACGAGGGCGGAGCCGAGCCGGCCGCCCAACCCGGCTTCTGACGGACGCTGCAAGACTAGCCTTGACGCCCAGCCTTCGTTACAATTCAAGACTCAACACAAGAAGGAGTCACGCCATGAGAAAGCAACAACCGAAGAAGTTGATCCTCGCAAAGGAGACGCTGCTGAGTCTTGACAAGCTGGCGGAAATCCACGGAGGGGACACTGGTTATTGTCCAAGCCGAGACGCGTATTGCTGGTGGACCGACGGTTGTATCATCAGGGCTTAAGAATCAAGCACCAATAGAGGCCCCGGTCGGTGCTACGTCACGCCAGGGCCTCTTACTGTCACTGCGAACGCCACCGCTCCTCCAGCCCCGGCTCCTCGGCGAACACGACGAACAGGTGGGCGAGGATCAGGCCGGCGACCGCAAGCGCCAAGATCGCGATTTGGCGACAGCTACCGGAGCTACAAGGCCTCGGTCCGCCGTTGGGTTCCGGGCCGCGGGATGTAGTGACGGTCTGACCGAGGTCTGAGCCACTCCCTCCGAGGTTTGAGACACTCGATTCGAGGTTTGAGACACTCCATCCGAAGTTTGAGCCACTCCATTCGAAGTTAGAGACACCCCATCCGAGGTTCGAGACACTCCATTCGAGGTTAGAGACACTCCATTCGAGGTTCGAGCCACTCCATTCGAGGTTCGAGCCACTCCATTCGAGGTTCGAGCCACTCCATTCGAGATTTGAGCTACTCCATTCGAGGTTTGAGCCGCTCAATTCGAGGTTTGAGCCACTCAATTCGCGGTTTGAGCCGCTCAATTCGAGGTTGGAGTGTCTCGATTCGAGGTTGGAGTGTCTCAATTCACGGTTGGAGCGTCTCAATCCGCGATCAACCCGCCTCCTGCCGGCCCGCAGTTCGCGTCGCCGCCCAGACGCCGGCCACGACCAGCACCGCCCCCGCCAACTCCTGCAGGGTGACGGGCTCCTTCATGAAGACGGCCACCACCGGCACGGCGTAGTTGATCAGGGAGAGCTGGGTCGCCGGCAGGTGTTTCAAGAGCAAGGAGCCCTGGACGTGCCTCGGCGGCTCATGGGAGGATAGCCGGCATGCCTGCGATCGAAACGTTCGTTCAAGACCTGAAGCACTCGCTTCGGATGTTCGCCCGGAGCCCGGCGTTCACGGTGGCGGCCATCGCCGCCCTGACGCTCGGGATCGGCGTCAATACCGCGATCTTTTCCGTGGTGAACGTAGTCCTGCTGCGGCCGATGGGGGTGCCGGATCCCGACCGGTTGGTGGTGTTCATGAACGTGACGCAGGGCGGGCAGGGGCCGGCGGCCTCGCCGGCGAAGTTCCAGCACTACCGCCGGCAGACCGGCATGGTCCAGGACGTCGCGGCGTTCAAAACCGGCGTGGTCAACTACACGGGCGGCAGCTTTCCGGAACAGCTCGCCTCGGGGCGGGCCTCGGCCGACCTCTTTCGCCTGTTCGGCGCGGCCCCCATCCTCGGCCGCACGTTCTCGCCGGAGGAGGACCGTCCGGGAGGCGGGCGCGTCGCGATCCTCAGCGAACGCCTCTGGGCCTCGCGCTTCGGCAGCGATCCCGGCGTCATCGGCCGGGCGATCTCCCTGGGCGGCGAGCCGTACACCGTCATCGGGGTCCTGGGCCCCTTCCATTATTTCGAGGATCTCGGCGTCAATCCGCAGGTCTGGACGCCGTTCCAGCTCGATCCGAACACGACCGACCAGGGGAATTACTTCCTGTGCGCGGGCCGGCTGAAGCCCGGCGTCTCGCTCGGGAATGCACAGGCGCAGCTCCGGCTCTCGGCGGACGAGTACCGGCTCCGGTTCCCCGGCGCGATCGGGCCGTCCGACGCCTTCAGCGTGATGCAGCTCCGGCAAGCCCTGATCCGCACCGTCCGCTCGACGCTGCTCGTGCTGACCGGCGCCGTGAGCTTCGTCCTGTTGATCGCCTGCGCCAACGTCGCCAACCTCCTCCTCGCGCGGGCAACGGGACGGCGGCGCGAAATGGCGATCCGGTCGGCGATCGGCGCCGCGCGCGGCCGGATCATCCGCCAACTGCTGACCGAGAGCGTCGCCCTCTCGCTGGCCGGCGGCGTGCTGGGCCTTTTCCTCGGCGTTCTCGGCATCCGCGCGTTGCTGGCGGTCAATACGGTGTCCCTCCCCTTGGTCGGGCAGAACGGCGCGAATGTGGGCGTGGACTGGCGGGTCGCCGCCTTCACCCTCGCCGTCTCCCTGGGCACCGGCCTCCTGTTCGGGCTGATCCCGGCGCTCCAGGGCTCGCGCGCCGACCTCACCTCGGCGCTCAAGGAGAGCGCCGGCCGGTCGGGCACGGGGTTCCGGCAGAACAAGGCGCGCTCGCTGCTGGTGGTGACCGAGGTCGCGCTGGCCCTGGTCCTGCTGATCGGCTCGGCGCTGCTGATCCGTACCACGATCGCGCTGGGCCGGGTGGAGCCGGGGTTCGACTCGCAGAACGTCCTCACGATGCGGATGTCGCTGACCGGTCCGCGCTTCCAGCAGTCCGCGGGGGTCGCGCAGCTCATCCGCAACGGTGCCGAGCGGCTGCGCGCAGTGCCGGGCGTGGCTCAGGCGAGCGCCACGTGCTGCGTACCGCTGGAAGGGGGCTTCGGCCTGCAGTTCCGCATCGTGGGCCGGCCGGGCGACGGACCGTACCATGGCAGCGGCGCCTGGACGACGGTCTCGCCCGGTTATTTCGAGGTGTTCAAGATCCCGGTCCACCGCGGGCGGCCCTTCAACGAGCGCGACGATGGCCGCGCGCCCGCCGTGGCCATCATCAACGAAACCATGGCCCGGCAGTTCTGGCCGGACAGCGATCCGCTGAACGACCGCATCCTGATCGGACGCGGGGTCATGCCGGAGTTCGAGGAGGAGCCGGAGCGCCAGATCATCGGCGTCGTCGGCGACACGCGCGACGGCGGCCTCAACTACGATCCGGCGCCGACCATGTACATCCCGCAGGCGCAGGTGCCCGACGCCGCGAACGCCTTGAACGTCCGCCTGGCCCCGATCGCCTGGGTCATCCGCACCCGGGCCGAGTCCCGGGCGGTGAGCCAGGCGGTCGAAGAGCAGCTCCGGCAGGCGACCGGGCTGCCTGTCTCCGACGTGCGGTCGATGAACGAGGTGGTCTCGCGCTCGACCTCGCGCCAGCGGTTCAACATGTGGCTGATGACGGCTTTCGGCATCTCCGCGCTGGTGCTCGCGGCGATCGGCGTCTACGGCCTGATAGCCTACGCCGTCGAGCAGCGGACGCACGAGATCGGCATCCGCCTCGCCCTCGGAGCGCAGGCCGGCCAGGTGAAGAACATGGTGGTGTTCCAGGGGATGCGCCTGGCGCTGGCCGGCCTCCTCGTCGGCATCGCCGCCGCCTTCGGCCTGGCGCGCTTCCTGGAGGCATTCCTCTTCGGAGTGCACAACCGGGACCCGCTCGTCTTCGTCTGCGTCCCCCTCCTCCTCGGCCTGGTCGCCCTCCTCGCCGCCTGGCTCCCCGCCCGCCAGGCGAGCCGGATCGATCCGATCATTGCATTGCGGGCGGAGTGAGGGGGCTCGGGGTCCCCCCGTCTTCGACCCTGAGATCGGCTTTCAGTTGCTCCACCAGGCCATCGAGAGCAGGACTCTGGAGCAAGGTGTAGTGATCCGCTTCGAAGAGATGGATCTCGGCGCGGGCGAGCACGCTCCACCCCGGAGCGGCCCCTTCGCCCTCCGGCCGTAGCGAGGCGCTCGCCCGGAACAGTGCCACCCGGCCGCCACTGCGCCGCGAGCTCCTGGCAGTCCGATCTCGCCCGTCTCGGAGCGGGCTGAGCGGGATAGAGGAGAGACAGCGAGGTCGCGATGCGTGAGCGGGGGCGCCCCTGACCCGTGTGATATGATCCCAGCCTGAGCATGAGCGAATGGAAGCAGATGCTGCGACGACTGTTGCGGGAGCCCGGCTTCTCGACCATCACTGTGCTGACCCTGGCCCTCGCCCTGGCGGCGGTGGTCACGTTGTTCACCCTGGTCAACGCCGTGCTGCTGCGCCAACTGCCGTACCCGGGGTCCGCCCACCTGGTGGAGGTCAGCCACGCCGCCCCGGGCCTCAAGCTCGACAAGCTGGACACGTCGGCGCGGCTGTATCTCCATTACCTGGAGCACAGCAGGACCCTCGCCGGCATCGCCCTCTGGAGCAGCGCCGATTTCACCCTCACCGGCGACCAGGATCCGGTCCGCATGCCCGGGGCGGCGGTCACTCCCTCCGCGTTCCGTATCCTGGGGGTCAAGCCGGAGCTCGGCCGGGCCTTCAGCGAAGAAGAAGGACGGCCTGGCGGCACCTCGGTGGTGATCCTCAGCCATGACCTGTGGCAAAGCCGCTATGGGGGCGCGGCCGATGTCCTCGGCCGGACGCTCCAGGTCAACGGCACGCCGCGCCAGGTGGTGGGGGTGATGCCGGCCGGCTTCGGCTTCCCCAGCCCCACCACCGAGCTGTGGGTGCCGCGGGTGCTCGATCCCAGCAAGGCACGGCTGGGCTTCTTCAACGATCACGCCATCGCCCGCATCCGCAGCCAGGTTCCGCTCGAGGCGGCACAGAACGAGCTCGTGCAGTTGACCCGCGACCTGGTGGGCGCCTTTCCGGACGAGGAGGCGGCGAAACCGCTCCAGGACGCTGGCTTTCGTCCGGTGGTCAAGACCCTCCTGGAGACCGCCGTCGGCAAGGTGCGGCCGGTGCTGTGGACGCTGCTTGCCGCGGCCGGGCTGATCCTCGCCATCGCCTGCGCCAACGTCGCCAATCTGTTCCTGGTGCGCTTCGAAGAACGCTCCGGCGAGTTGGCGGTCCGCGGCGCCCTGGGTGCGAGCCGCGGCCGGCTGGTGGGTGGGCTCTTCGCAGAGGGGCTGGCTCTCGCTGCCCTCGCCGGTGGGGTGGCCCTGGTCCTGGCGTGGGGGACCTTGCGCCTGGTGGTCCGGTTCGGCGCGGGCACGGTGCCGCGTCTGAACGAGGTGGGCATCGACGCCGGGGCGGTGCTGTTCACCCTCGCCGCGGCGCTCCTGGCGGCGGTCCTGGCGTGTCTCTTGCCGGCCTTGCGAGCGAGCCGCATCGACCTCGCGGACGTGGCGCGCGACGGCGGCCGCGCCTCCGCCGGCCTCGAACGGCACCGCCTGCGCCATGCCCTGGTGGCGGCCCAGGTCGCCCTGGGGATCGTGCTGCTGGTGGCTTGCGGGCTGGTAGTGCGGAGCCTCCTGGCCTTGCAGAAGGTCGACCCCGGGTTCAGGACGAGCGGCGCGGCGACCTTCCAGGTGTTTCTGCCGGCTGCCACGTATCCCGATGCACCAGCCCGGGTGCGCTTCGTGGAGAAGACCCTGGAGCGGCTGGCGGCGCTGCCGGGGGCCGGGGCGGTGGGCGTGGCCAGCTACCTGCCGCTGTCCAATGCCGAGAGCGGCTCCGCGTTCGTGGTGGAGGAGCTCCCCCTGGGGCCGGGAGAGGTGCCGCCGGTCGTCATGGAGACGAACGCCAGCGCCGGCTACTTCGCCGCCATGGGCATCCCGCTCCTGGAAGGGCGGACCTTCGACGCCGACGACTACCGCAATCGCCTGGGTCACATCGTGATCAGCCAATCGGTGGCTCGCCGTTACTGGCCGAAGGGCAGCGCGCTGGGCAAGCGGATGACGTCGTGGTCGCCGAAGGCGGAACGGCAGGGCTGGTACACGGTGGTCGGAGTGGTGGGCGACGTGCGTCTGAAGGGCCTCGACCAGGAGCCGGTGGACGTGGTCTACGAGCCCCTCTTGGGCCTCGCCGACGGCCGTAAGGACCTCCGTGCCAGCCTCTCCTTCGTGGTCGCGAGCAGCCTGCCGGCGGCGTCTCTGGCACCGTCCCTGCGCACTGTCGTACGCGGCGTCGACTCCAACCTGCCGATCACCCAGGTGCGGACGGTGGACAGCCTGGTGCGCGACTCCTGGGCCCGCATGGCGTTCACCGTCACGGTGCTGCTGCTGGCGTCGCTGATGGCGCTGGTGGTTGCGGCGGTGGGGCTCTACGGGGTGGTGTCGTATCTCGTGACCCGGCGCACCCGGGAGCTCGGCATCCGCATGGCCCTGGGGGCCGACGGCAGCCGCATTCGCCGGCTGGTCCTCGGTCATGGACTCCTGGTCGCCAGCCTCGGCATCCTCGCCGGCGTGCTTCTGGCTGTGGTTTCCACCCAGCTTCTGGCGTCGCTGCTGTTCCAGGTGGGGAGCCGGGATCCGCTGACGTATGTGCTCGCGGCCCTGGTGCTTCTCCTGGTCGCTGCCGTGGCCTCTTACTTGCCCGCCGCGCGTGCGGCCCGCACGGCTCCTGCCGAGGCTTTGCGCACGGCGTAGAGGGCGGCCCAAGGATCATGAAGCTCGGCACCGAATTCATCCAGCCGGCCGGCCAGGCCGGGGACGATCCTGGCGCCTTCCGCGCCGTCTTCTCCCCGGGCTTCGCCGGCATCCTGGAAGGGCTCGGTGTCTCGCTCCTGGTGTCGACCTACCAGAGCGGCCGCCTGATTGCCGTCCGCGCGGACGGCGAGGGCTTGAACGTCCACATCCGCGCCTTCCCGAGCCCGATGGGGATCGCGGTGACGCCGGCCGGTTTCATCCTGGGCACCGAGCGCCACGTCTGGGAGCTCGCCAACCAGCCGGAGGTGGGGAAAAAGCTCCAGCCGCACGGCAAGCACGACGCCTGCTACCTGCCGCGCAAGGTGCACGTCACCGGCGACATCCGGGTGCACGAGATGGCGGTGGGGCAGGACGGCCTCCTGATCGTCAACACCCGCTTCTCCTGCTTGGCCGGCCTCGATTCCGACCACAGCTTCGTGCCGCGCTGGCGGCCGCCGTTCGTGACCGCCCTCTCGCCCGACGACCGCTGTCACCTGAACGGCCTCGCAATGATCGACGGCCGGCCCGGCTTCGTCACCGCCCTGGGCGCCACCGACACGCCACAGGGGTGGCGGGAGGGGAGGGCCGACGGCGGCGTGCTGCTCGACGTGCCGAGCGGCGAGATCCTGCTCTCGGGGCTCTCGGTGCCGCACTCGCCGCGCTGGTATGGCGGCCGGCTGTGGGTGCTCGAATCCGGCAAGGGGGAGGTCGGGGTGGCCGACCTCGACCACGGCCGGGTCGAGTGCCTGGCCCGGCTCCCCGGCTTTACCCGCGGCCTGGCCTTCGCCGGCCGCTACGCCTTCGTCGGGTTGTCCCAGGTCCGCGAGTCGAACCTCTTCGTCGGGCTGCCGCTTGCCGAGCGCGCCGCCGAGTTGCGCTGCGGCGTCTGGGTGCTCGATCTCGGCAGCGGCACGCTCGCCGCCTTCCTGCGCTTCGAGGGGCCGGTTCAGGAGATCTTCGACCTCCAGATCCTCCCTGCCCGCTATCCCGAGATCGTCGAGCCCGACTCCGACCTGCTGGCCGACGCCTTCACCCTGCCGGCGGCGGTGCTGGCCGAGGTGGCGCCGGGGTAGGAGAACGTCCGGGCCCGAGGCTCCGGTCGGCACCCTTGGCGCCGGCCGGAGCCGCAGGTCATTGCCGGTGATCAGATGTTCAGTTTGGGGACGACTTCGTGCAAGGGCTTGACCGCGCCGAGCTGCCGCAGCAGGCCGAGGCTGTCCATCTCCAGCCAGCCGGCAGTGAGGGTGCCCTCCACCGGCCCACTCACGGCGAGGCCGTTGACAGTGCCGGTCTGCACCGGCTGGCCCCCCGGGCCGATGTAGAGGCCGATGGCGGAGAGGGTGACGTAGTTGCCGGTCGGCTGGATGCCGAGGAACGGGCCGGTGTGCTGGCCGCGCAGGGTCCAGCGGATGGTGACCTCGGCGTCACCGCTCTGGTTCTCGGCGCCGAAGAGGTCGTTGACCTCCAGCTCGAAGCCGGGGAATCCCTGGTGAAATTCACGCGAAAACTGCTTGATGCCCTCGGGGCCCGGCGCGAAGCCCGGGAAGGGGTACTGGAAACGGAAGTCTTCGGTCAGGATCTCGTCCGCGAGGTCGTAGTTGCCGTCACGGAAAACCTGCGTGAACAACTTCTCGACTGCCTGGGTGCTCGCCTGAACGTTGGCCATGTCACCTGCTCCTTCAGAAAACAGCGTTTCTCGAAAAGGCCCCCCTCACGCTGAGGACGCGTGAGGGGTTCTTCTTCTACAACTCGCCCGCGGCCAGAGTCCGCAGGGCACTGAGCGAAGGCACGAAGGCGTAGACCGCTCCAGCGGCGTGGACGTGACGCTGGAAGGACAGGGTCTGGCGGCCGCCGTGCAGGGGGCAGCGCATTGTGACCGGGGCGGCGTCTTCTCCGATCAAGGGGTCGGGCCCGTCGTCGGCTTCGAAGAAGTCGGGGTCATGGGCCCAGCCGCGCAGCAGGAACTCGAATTGCTGCTCGATGCTCGCCATGAACGAGTTCATCAGGAGGCCGCGCTCGACGTCGGGGCCGAAGCCGGGGCCGGCCTCTGGATCGTAGACCGGGCCGAAGGGCACGGCGCGCCGGATCAACCGGTGCCACTCGCGGTCGACCACCAGGTTGGAGCGCGGGTACATCTTGCGGATGTGGGAAAAACGCGGCGTCTTGTGGCCGAGCGGATCGTCTTCGTAGTCGAAGACGGCGCCCGGCGCGGCGCCTTCGTCCACCTCGGGAGAGTGTGCCAGGGGAGCGCCGCTCGGCCAGCGGCCGATCAGCCGGGCCGCCAGCTCGTCGGCCGACATCGGCACTCCGCGGCCGGCCAGCTCGGCGCTCGCCGCGGCCAACTGGGCGCGCCAGCCCGGCACGTCCTGCCGGAGACGCTTGAAGACCTGGAAGGTGCCGTCGTGCATCCACGCCGGGCAGGCGATGGGCGGTCCCAGGCCGCTGGCGCCGTGGCGCGGGTGGCCGAGGACGAACTCGCCGGCCGGGGTCAGCCGGCGCTCCGGCTCGCCGTCCGCCGGATCGTCGTGGCCGAGCACCGCCGGCTGCGAGATGCCGTCGCGGAAGCCGAAGTGCTCGCGGCCGGCCATGGCTCCGGGGAGCAGGCCGCCACGCTCCACGTGTACGGCTTCGATCCCGTCGCCGGCGAGCCGCCTCTCTTCTTCGAGGGCTCCCTCGAGACGCTCCAACGAGGTCGAAGCCAGGGTGAGGAGGGCGTCGACGGGCGCCTGGCCCGGACCGCCGAAAGCCCAGCGCTCCGGCGCCCCGGGGCCGCGGTCGCGCAGCTTGCCGGCGCGGGCGGCGGGGCCCTGGCGGAACGCCTCGAAGGCTTCCAGGCCGGCGAGCGCTGCGGGCGCAAGCCGGCCCAGCCCGCGATAGGAAAGACCGAGGCTCCGGTAGACGGCAGACTCACCGGCGACAGGGCCGCCGACCGGAGCCGCGTTCACCTGCGCCGTGGCGGTGATCCCGGAGAGCACCCGCCGCAGCCAGCGGCGGGCACCTCCGGGGTCAGCCAAGGAGAGCATCAGGAAGGCCTGATGCTCTTCGGGAAATGGCGCCAAGACGTTGCCCTGGATCTCCTCCGAGGCGCGTAGCGGCGGCGCCGCGACGTAGGTCATCCCCGACGATCAGAAGCGCAGTTTGGGGACGATTTCCTGCAAGGGCTTGACCGCGCCCAACTGCTGCAGCAGGCCGAGGCTGTCCATCTCCAGCCAACCGGCATTGAGGGTGCCATCCACCCCCGTCCCGGTGCCGACCTGCTCGGCCGGCGGCTTTTGGCCGCCGGTGTAGATGCCGATGGCGGAGACGGTGACGTAGTTGCCGGTCGGCTGGATGCCGAGGAACGGCCCGGTGTGCTGGCCGCGCAGGGTCCAGCGGATGGTGACCTCGGCGTCACCGCTCGCGGTCTCGGTGCCGAAGAGGTCGTTGACCTCCACCTCGAAGCCGGGGAAGCCCTGGTGGAATTCGCGGGAGAACTGCTTGATGCCCTCGGGGCCCGGCGCGAAGCCCGGGAAGGGGTACTGGAAGCGGAAGTCGTCGGTCAGGATCTGGTCCGCGAGGTCGTAGTTGCCGTCACGGAAAACCTGCGTGAACAACGCCTCGACTGCCTGGGTGCTCGCCTGAACATTGGCCATGTCGCCCACTCCTTCAGATAACAGCGTTTCTCGAAAAGACCTCCCTCACGTTGAGGGACGCCTCGATCCACGGGGTTGGCATGAGAGATTCGTGACCATAAATGTATCGTTCATGGTAAGCCCGGCCCGGGTGCGGGTCAAGAGAGAGGCGCCACCGGCTCGCGCAGGTCCTGGAACTGGTGTTGACAAAGCCGGGCGTAGAGGCCGTCTTGGGCCATGAGCTCATCGTGGCGGCCGAGCTCGACGATGCGGCCTCGGTCGAGGACGGCGATGCGGTGGGCGATGCGGACCGTGCTCAGCCGGTGGGCGACGACGATCGCGGTGCGGCCGGCCAGCAGCCGCTCGAGGGCCTCCTGCACCAGGTGCTCGCTCTCGCTGTCGAGGGCGGAGGTGGCCTCGTCCAGGAGCAGCATGCGCGGGTCCTTGAGCAGGGCGCGGGCGATCGCCAAGCGCTGGCGCTGGCCGCCGCTCAGCTTGGTGGCCCGCTCGCCGACCACCGTGTCGTAGCCCTCCGGCAGCTCGGTGATGAAGGCGTGGGCGTTGGCCGCCCGGGCCGCCGCGATCATCTCCTCTTCGCTCGCCTCGAGCCGGCCGTAGAGGATGTTCTCGCGCACCGTGCCGCCGAAGAGCTGCGTTTCCTGGGGCACGAGGGCGATCTGCCGCCGCAGGCTCGCGAGGCTCACCGTGCGGAGGTCGACGCCGTCGATCAGCACCCGGCCCGCGGTGGGGTCGTAGAAGCGGGGCACCAGGTTGACCAGGGTGGTCTTGCCGGCCCCGCTGGGGCCCACCACGGCGAGGATCTCGCCCGGCTCGAGCTCGAGGGAGACCTCGGCCAGCACCGGCGCCATCGTGACGCCGGGGGCCGGAGCGGCATAGGCGAAGCTCACCCCCTCGAAGGTCAGGCGGCCGGCCACGCGGGGCAGGTCGGGGGCGCCGGGCAGCTCGACCACATCGGTCCGGGTATCGAGCAGCTCGAGCAGCCGCAGCGACGAGCCCACCGCCTGCTGCAGCCGGCTCCACAGCCCGCCGAACCAGTTGATGGCGCCACCCATCATCGAAGTGAGGATGATGAAGGTCACCAGCTGCCCCGGGCTGAGCTTGCCCGCCAGCACCTGCTTGCCGCCGAACCAGATGATCAGCACCGTGCAGGTGAAAAACATCGCCGAGAGGAGCGGCCCGAAGGTCACCTCCAGGTACAGCCGGCGGAGCGCGAGGGTGAAGAGCCGGTGCAGCCGCGTCTTGAAGCGCCCGGCCTCGTACTCCTCGCGGACGAAGGAGCGCACGATGCGGATGCCGCTCAACGACTCTTCCAGCACCGTGGTCACGTCGGCGAACGCGTCGGTCAGGTCCTGGGACAGCTCGCGCAGGAAACGGCCGAGGATCACCGAGGTGATCGACACGGTGGGCACCAGCAGCACCATCAGGAGGGTCAGGCGCCATTCGAGATAGAGGATCACCACGAGCGAGCCGAAGAACGTGAACACCTGCTGCAGCAGCCCGGCGACGTCGGCGGTGAACACGCTGCGGATGTTCGTGACGTCGTTCATCACCCGCGACACCAGCTCGCCGGTGCGGCGCTGGTTGAAGAAGGACAGCGACTGGGTTTGCAGGTGCTCGTAGAGCGTCTGGCGCAGGTCGATGGTCAGGCGCACGCCGATGAAGCTCAAAAGGTAGCCCACCAGCAGTGAGGTGCCGCTCTGCAGAAGGTAGATGGCGATCAGGGCGAGGGTCACCCGGGTCAGCAGGTTGGGATTGCCGCCGGGCACGATGGAGTCGACCAGGAAGCTCCAGGCGAGCGGGCCGGCCAGGCTCAGGGCGCCGCCGACGAGCACCCCCAGGAGGGCCAGGAGCAGACGCCGGCGGTAGGGCCAGACAAAGACGAAGAGCCGCCTCAGGGGCGCGAGACTGCTCGCCATGCGGCCCCCGCGCAGGTTGGCCAGGAGGGCCATGAGGCCGCCGATGGTGGGTTGCGCGCTGTCCAGGGGTGTGGCCATCGACGTCTTCCGGCTGCCCGAACCTTGAACCGATGTTAGGACGGCCGCAGCCTACATCAGAGAGCCCCGATCGGGTAGAGTCGACGCGCCTGCTCGCCAGCGGTCCGCGGCGTCTCGAAAAGCGGCCGGGACCCTGTAGGACTACCTTGCTGCATTGCCCTCTAACAATGCAGCGACGCTCCATCGCAATGCAGCAAACTGGGGAGACATCCTTGTCTATACCCCGGACACCGTTCCAGTGTAAGGAGACATCGCAGCAAGGTGAGTTGACGTCGCTGCATTGTCAACATACATCGCGCCGATGTCAAGTGACATTGCTGCGATGTAAGCTTGCATCGCAGCAATGTCACTTGACAATGCAGCGATGTTAAGAGACGATGAAGCAAGTTGCCGCGACGTTGCAGCGACGTGAGTCCACAGAGAAGCGAATGCACCAAACTTCGCCTCATTGTCAGTCTGGTGGCGGCCACGTCCGGGCTTCCTGTACGCATTGTCCGGTGACATTGCAGCGAGTTGACTAGAGAATGCAGCAAGCTTCGTTGACAATGCAGCGATGTCACTCAACCTTGCTGCATTGTCAACAGGCCGAGACAGCCGTGAGGCTTCCCTCGTGCCAACTGGAGCACACGCTTTATCTCGCGCGGCTTTCAGTGCGGCTCGTCATGACTGCGGTGATCGAAGAGCGGCTGCAGCGTCCTCCTCCGAGAAGAGCGCCTCGTCCCCTGCGGTCTGGAGCCGCCGCACGGCGCCCGGCTGGGCGGTTGACAGGTCCATCGCTCTCTCTGTAGAGACGAAATGCACTCTCGATCAAAAAAACGTGTGGTGCCACCCGAACGGAGAGGAGGACACCCCTAACTGCCGCCCGCCACCCGCGCGAGGTTACGCGTCGTAACGCCTGCACCATTCCCGCCTCTTCACCCGAGCTTCTTTCTCGCAGCGCGGGCGGCAGCCCTGTCCACTGAATCTTCGGCATCACTCACCGAAGGTCATGCGGGCGAGCTCTTCCTTGAGACGGCTCTGCTCCTCCGGATCGCGGGCATCTGCCAAGCGATCCGCCAGCTCAAAGAAGCGCTTCTTCTCCTGCTCCCGCGCTTCGAGCCCCGACTCGATCCTGGAGCCTTCGTCTCGTTCGAGGGTACAGGCTTCGATGGAGTCTTCGTCGAACACGTGCTCAACGACTGCATAAGGTGGACCATGGAGCCAGCTTGGATCGGCGGTCATGTACCGCTGCTCGGTGCGTTTCGACCTGTCGTTCGGGTCAACCGCTACGCTGACTACTTCATGCGGCTCCAGCGAGATGGCAACCACGACGCGGGAGCCGACATCGGTACAGCGCCAGCGTTTGCCGCCGCACCAAAACTCCAGGCCGATGTGGAAGTCGTTGCGCTTCATTGGTGACGATCCTCACGTCCAAAACACGCAGAAGTATAGTGCTCGCCGCCGGGGCGAGAAGTCTGAACGAGACCGCTTCGCGACGACCGAGGCGGTGACCCTCTCGCCGCTGCCTTGCTGGGACCACCTCTCGCCGGAGGAGCAGAAGAAGAAGGTCGCAGAGCTCATCCGCGAGATCGAAGAAGAGGCCGCCGCCCAGAGGGAGGCGACGGGAAAACCCGTCCTCGGCAGCGCGGCCGTCCTCAAGCAGCACCAGCACGAGCGGCCCAACCGCCCGAAGGAAGTCGTACGCTCCGCTCGTCCACGCCGCATCGCGGAAGGTCCGTCTCGCTCTCTATGAAGGATACCACGCCTTCGTCGCCGCCTACCGAGAGGCGGCGGAGAAGCTGCGGGCTGGAGACCGGGCCGCGATCTTCCCAGCGGGTTGCTTTCCTCCTGCCTTGCCGTTGGTCGACGGCTGACGACCGCCGGCCACCACCTCCGCCCGAATTCCGCTTTGAGATCGCCGTCCGATCACGTCGGAGAGGGGGAGGTCTGTCTGGTGCGCGGGGACGGCCGCCAGGGCGGGGGAGCGGCTCCGGAGATGTGGGAAGGCCATCTATAAGGCTACAAGCGACGCTGGTGTCGTGAACACGGCGGCTGCCAAGGGGCGACGGGTGGGTGGCGGGCGGCAGTTGGGGGTGTCCTCCTCTCCGTTCGGGTGGCACCTTTTCCGGGGGCTCGCCAAGGGCCAGATCCTGCGAAGTCCCCGTCAGCCGGGTCGGAACCCGCCGGCCCAAGGTCTCTCGTTGAGCCGTTGTCCACAAGAAAGCCTTCTCGTCGAGCAAAAAGGGTCTCCCGTTCAACAAGAAGGGTCTCTCGCTGAACGAGAAAGCGTCCCGCCGAACGGTAAGTCTTCCTGGTGAATAAAAAGGGTCTCCTGTCAATCAAGAAGAGTCTCTCGTCGAACAAGAACGCTTGGCCGGAGTCCACGACGGCCGGATCGAGAGTCCGCGTCAGCCCGGGGTGGGAGCCGGGCACCGTTCCGGCATCCATCGGATCGCCACCCTCGATGAAATCGAAGAAGTGAACCCGGCCCGATTCGTCGCCCGCCACAATGACGCGGCGGTCCGGAATCACGGCAACGGCGGTCACAGGCGCATCGAGTGTAAACAGGCACTCGACCTCCCCGCTCTCCACATCCCACACACGTAGAGTCCGGTCGACGGAGCCGGAGACCACCCGGCGGTCGTCCAACACCGCCACGGCGAGGACCCGTCCGGAGTGCCCTTCGAGGATCTGAAGAGTCTGGCCGCTCTCCACATCCCACGCCCGCAACGTCCAGTCTTCGGAGCCGGAGACCACCCGGCGGCTGTCCAACACAGCCATGGCGAGGATCACGGCGGAGTGCCCTTTGAGGATCTGGAGAGTCTGGCCGCTCTCCACATCCCACACTCGCAACGTCTTGCCGCCGGAGACCACCCGGAAGGTGTCCAACACCACCACGGCGTTGACCCCGAAGGAGTGCCCTTTGAGGATCTGGATAGTGTGGCCTCCCTTAACATCCCACACTCGCAACGACCCGGCGCTCGAGCCGGAGACCACCCGGCGGCTGTCCAACACAGCCACGGCGAGGACCTTGCCGGAGTACCCTTCGAGGGTCTGGAGAGTCTGGCTTCTCTCCACATCCCACACCCGCAACGTCTCGTCTTCGGAGCCGGAGACCACCCGGCGGCTGTCTAACACAGCCACGGCGAGGACCGCGGAGTGCCCTTCGAGGGTCTGGAGAGCCTCGCCGCTCTCTACATCCCACACCCGCAACGTCCGGTCTTCGGAGCCGGAGACCACCCGGCGGCTGTCCAACACAGCCACGGAGTTGACCCTGAAGGAGTGCCCTTCGAGGGTCTGGAGAGTCTGGCCGCTCTCTACATCCCACACCCGCAACGTCCGGTCGTAGGAGCCGGAGACCACCCGGCGGCTGTCCAACACAGCCACGGCGAGGACCCCGTAGGAGTGCCCTTCGAGGGTCTGGAGAGTCCGGCCGCTCTCCACATCCCACACCCGCAACGTCCGGTCTTCGGAGCCGGAGATCACTCGGCGGCTGTCCAACACCGCCACAGCGTTGACCCCGTAGGAGTGCCCTTCGAGGGTCTGGAGAGTCTGGCCGCTCTCTACATCCCACACCCGCAACGTTCCGGTCCTGGAGCCGGAGACCACCCGGCGGCTGTCCAACACCGCCACGGCGACCCAGTTGAAGCGTTCTTCGAGGGCTTGGAGAGTCTGGCCGCTCTCCACATCCCACACCCGCAACGTCCCGTCACCGGAGCCGGAGACCACCCGGCGGCTGTCCAACACCGCCACGGCGAGGATCTCGTCGGAGTGCCCTTCGAGGGTCTGGAGAGTCTGGCCGCTCTCCACATCCCACACCCGCAACGTCCCGTCACCGGAGCCGGAGACCACCCGGCGGTTGTCCAACACCGCCACGGCGAGGATCTTGTCGGAGTGCCCTTCGAGGGTCTGGAGAATCTGGCCGCTCTCCACATCCCACACCCGCAACGTCCCGTCGTAGGAGCCGGAGACCACCCGGCGACTGTCCAACACCGCCACGGCGAGGACCCCAGAGGAGTGTCCTTCGAGGGTCTGGAGAGTCTGGCTGCTCTCCACATCCCACACCCGCAACGTCCCGTCCTGGGAGCCGGAGACCACTCGGCCATCTGACAGCACGGCGAGGGCGTTGGCGTCTCCTGGATGGTCGATGGTTCTGATCAATGCACCGCCAGGCTTGGCGAGACTCGCCTTTCGTGGTCGGAGCCAGGGAGCGCCAGAACCCTCGCTCGCTTGGAGGAGATTCCGGATTTCCTTCTCTCGCCGGTCCAAGAGTCTTCCCCAGAGTTGCTCTCGAAGCTCAGCCGGATTTCTAGCCAGGACATGCGCCGAGAGCCGCAGGGCGTCTCGCACGAGCCGGAGATCTTGATCGGTCTCCGCGAAGAACGAGTAGTCGGCGAGGAGGGCATTGGTGTCGGTGGCGCTCAGCTTGGACCTGAGATAGTGAAAATCCAGCAGGAGAGCCCGGCAGATGGCGCTATGTCCCGCCCCGATCAGGTGGTGGATCAGATGACTCCAGAGATAGTCTCGCAGCGGAGCCGGCCAACGGCCGTTGGCGGGGCGGCAGGCATCGAGGAGGCGTCGGTGCCAGGCGGGCAGATGGCTCTCGCCCTTCTTTAGAAGATAGGTGCGGATGACGTCGTGGAGGCGGATTGTGCCGGCCTGGCGATCGAAGCGGAGGAGCAGAGAGAGGTCATGGAGCTGGCCGCAGAGCTTCTTGGTGGCAAACGAGCCGGAACTCCAGAGCTTTTCCAGGATCTGGAGAGGAATGTCCTTGTCCTCTGGGAAGATCGCCAGTTGCTCGAACCGGCTGACGTCTTCACCGGCCAACCGCCGGAGGCTCGCCCCGACCGTCCGGGCGACGGCTTGGCCACGGGATTCGAGATCCTCGCGGTCGAAGACGGTGAGGCCCTCGGCGTCCAGGGCCTCCACCACCTCCCGGAGGGCCCGTTCCGGCGCAAGGCCATCTTCCTGCACCAGATCCCGGAGCTGACGGTTGACGATCTTGAGCAGCAGGGGCCATTCGCCGAGGCGCGCCGCGAGGGTTTTCAGCTCGGCCTCGGCTCCGGCAGGCAGGCCGGCACCCAGCAACCGGACCGCCTCCGGGACTTCCATCGCATCCACATGGACCTGCACCGCGTCCGCCGGCAGCGTCCGGCTGTCGCGAGTCGTCACGAGAAGAGGGGCCAGGCCCTGGAACGGGGTCACGTCCTCGGGGCGCCAGACGTCATCGATCACCAGAAGCGCCTGCTTGCCATTCAGCTCCTGGCGGAGATGCGCGCTGGCGGCGGAGATGGTCTCGAAGGCGGGCGGGTCTTTTTCCGTCCACCAGCGGATCAGGTCGCGGATCCGGGCCAGGCGGCCGGCGGCGTCGATCTCCTCGCCCAGGGTGGTCCAGAGGATGCCGTCGGGATAGCGCTCGCGGAGCTGCTCGTCGTAGCAGAGCTCGATCGCCAGAGCGGTCTTGCCGAATCCGCCGGCGCCGTGGATGGCCGTGGTGATGCCTACGGTCGTGGTGCGGCCGGCCTCATCGAGGAGCAGAGCGTCCCGGACCTTCGCGTACTCGCTGCGCTGGATGAAGGGCTCCCGGGCCGGAGCCATGCAGCGGTAGGCGGCCTTATTCCTTCCCCCGCCGGGTCCGGGGGCCTCGCCCCGGATGCCGGCGAGGAGGCGGCGGAAGGCGTCTGGGTCGGCGAGGTCGGCGCGAAAGTCGACCCAGGTGAGGCGGCCCAGAAATTCGGAGAGGTCGTCGAGCCCGGCTTCCGGCCCGCCGGGCAGGAGGACCGGAATGACGCGGTACGCTCGGTTCTTGACCCGCTTGGCCAGCGCGGCGCGCATCTCCTCGTTCTGCCAGGGGCCGAGCTTCTTGCCAATGAACACGGCACAGGTGCGGCTCTCGCGGAGCGCATCCTCCATCCCCTCCTGCCAGGGCTCGCCGGGCACGAGGTGCCATTTGTCGAGAAACGGCTCGAGCTTCTCGTCCCGGAGCTTGCGGGCGAGGCGCTCCACGGCCGGCTTGTCGGCGCTGGCGTGACTGAGGAAGACGTCGTAGCGGGGCATCGGCTATATCTACCTTTGGGCCGGGTCTATTTTAGTGGGCGCGACCACCTTTCGTAGGGGCGGTCCACAGGATGCCGTCAGGCACCCTGTGTGGCCGCCCTGGGTGGGGGCTTGTCCCGCATGAGCTCAACCCTGACTCCACACGGAAATCCTTCCGGCGCCTTGCGCAGGACCGAACCCTTGGTGATCCCGAACCGTTGGGGGCGGCCACGCAGGGTGCCTTCGGCATCCTGCGGACCGCCCCTACAAAAACAGCGACGCGTAAAGTGCAGCCTTGGTCAGCGCCGAGGTTCGTCTTCGACCCTGAGATCGGCTTTCAGTTGCTCCACCAGGCCATCGAGAGCCGGACTCTGGAGCAAGGTGTAGTGATCCGCTTCGAAGATATGGATCTCGGCGCGGGTGAGGGCGCTCCACCCCGGAGCGGCCCCTTCGCCGTCCGGCCGTAGCGAGGCGCTCGCCCGGAACAGTGCCACCCGGCCGCCATAGGGGCACGGCGTATAGCCGTACAGGGCTCTCAGATGGCGGCTGAAGCGCTCGAAGCGCTCGCGCAGCCGCGCCCGGTCGATCTCCGGCGGCAGCACCCCTTCGCCGCGCCCGAGCTCCAGCACGCGAGCGAGCCCCGCCTCGAGATCCAGCCCGGCCAGCACCTCCGGGCCGAACGCCACCGGCCGGCCCGAGAGCCGCACGAGGTCGGCCGCGAAACCGGCCAACAACGCGGTCTCGTCGAATCCGTTGTGCTCCGCCGCCGGTGACGACGGATCGAGCATCACGAGCAGGCCCACGGTGCCGCCGGAGCTTTCGATCTGTTGCGCCATTTCATAGGCGATCACCGCGCCGAGTGACCAGCCCGCCAGGAGGTACGGGCCTTCCGCCTGCACCTCGCGCACCGCGGCCAGGTACTGCGCCGCGAGCTCGCGCATGGTCGGGTGACGGGGGTGACGGTCCGCGGCCGCGGCGGGCTCGGGCACTGCCCGCAGACCGTAGACCGGCCGCTCGG
>Ga0075436_100000022_pt1 | contig 117346 bp, 103 predicted proteins | sample RhiMethybrSRZTD5_FD_75303 | JGI IMG/M metagenome (GOLD analysis project Ga0075436, IMG submission 75303) | Populus rhizosphere microbial communities from Tennessee, USA - Rhizosphere MetaG P. TD hybrid SRZTD5 | ecosystem: Host-associated > Plants > Roots > Rhizosphere > Soil | place: USA...
CTGATCTAACGGACAGGCTCATCGGCCTAGGAGCGACATCAGGTTGCTCTTCCTCCTTCTGCCTTGGGTGCGACCCACGGCAAATTGAAAACCACTGAATGCGATAAAGCAAGATACAAGATACGATTGTCCATTTTGAGCAAGAACGCAACGCCTTTGTCAGCCAGTCGATATTGCGGGATTCGCCCTGGACGAAAACGTCCGGGCGGTCGGACGAATCCGTTGCTGGCCAAGCGGTTGAGACGAAATTTGGTTTCCGTTCGGTCCAAATGCACTTCGTCAGCGATGTAGCTTGGGAGACGATCGACGTCGTCCCGATACAGGTAGCGAAGAACTTCGATGTCTTTCGCGTCAGGTTCGAATGTTTCAACCTCCGGTCTGGCAAGCGCGTCTGGTTGCCGTGGCGGCACGGCAGGAACGTGAGATGTCGGAGCGTTTACGTTAGCCGGTGGCGTTGGCGGTGAAAGAGCAGGTTGACCGTGGTCGCGCCAATGAACGATAGCGGCAAAGAACGAAAAGAGAATTCCTGCACAAAGAAACCAGATCGCAGAGGTCGAATGACCCGTTGCGAACAAACCTCCCATGAGAGCGAAGAGAACGGCGGCGACTGTGCCAAGCGCGTAGACGACTCGTTGCATAAGTCAGTTAAAAGACAGCCAACTACTAATTATCCATCAAATCCGAATCATAATAGCGCCAGCGGCGGAAATGTGCATTACACATCTGGAACGAGACTCTCTGAGAAAGCAGTTCCACAAAGACTATTGACACCGCTTCCCTGCTCTGATATTTAGCACTCATCGCAAGTTGGTTTGGGCCTCCCGGTTCCCGCAAATCCCTAGACCCGAAACCGAAAAGCAGACAGGAAAACAGCAAGCAAGAGTCGCCCGATAGACTCTTAATTGACACTTGGCGTTTGTAATTTGCCGCTTGTCATTTATGAGACAGTCGTAGATTCCGACGGCCTTGCCACAGCAGCAAATCGTCTCTAGGAGGTTACACAAATGGTAGCGATTGCGGACATGCCGAAAGGTATAGACGTTTCGAAATTTCAGCAGGTTGATTGGGCGCGGGCCAAGGTGGCGGGAATATCTTTCGCATTCGCCAGAGCGATAGATGATAAGCCTCCGGGAAACAAAGTGGATCCAAAGTTCGTCGACAATTTCGCGGGGATGAAAGCTGCCGGTGTCTTCCGCGGCGCCTACTATTTCTTGCGGCCAACACGGAACGTGACTGCGGCAGCAAACTTGTTCGTATCACTCGTCGGGTCGCTTGGCCCAGGCGACTTGCCGCCAGTGATTGATGTGGAAGCTGCTGACGGAGCCAGCGCCAACACGATCCTCGACAAAGTCGCACAGTGGATAGACATCGTTGAAGGGGCATTGAACCGGAAAGTAATGATCTACACATTCACTCCGTTTTGGCGAGATACGCTCGGTAATTCTCAACGGTTCAAGGATCATCCACTTTGGATTGCGCATTTTACTAATGCTCCACAGCCGAATTTTCCCAGCGCGTTTCCACGCTTCTCAATCTGGCAACACACGGAAAAGGGCAAGGTGCCGGGAGTCACCAACCCGCCGCAGAACTTTGTCGATTTGGATCGCTTCAATGGTTCGATGGATGAGCTGAGGGCTTTCGCTGGCGCGTCGCCGCCACAAGACAGTTAAGGTGAGTACGGCGTTCGCACGATCGAATTCGATTCGTTTGCTCTCAGGTTTCGACGGTTGCCGACCGAAAAGGAAAGATTGAAATGCCTAGTTTGACTTCGCAACTTCGAGCTGAATACCAGAATCTGTTCGACACTTGTCAGGTGCGGCCTGAAAGACAGAACACTGTCGAACATCTCGCCTCAACTCTCATTCAAAACAAGGAGAGGTATCGGGGATTGGAAGCTCTCACCGATGTTCCGTGGTACATCATCGCCGTAATTCACAACATGGAAGCTTCGCAGAAGTTCAACGGCCATTTGCACAACGGCGATCCCCTCACGGCCCGGACGGTACACGTGCCGAAAGGCCGCCCACCTTTCGGCGACCCTCCATTCAAATTTGAAGACAGCGCCGTGGATGCCCTGGTTTCTGAAAAGCTTGATCGGGTTGAGGATTGGACACTCGCCGGGTCGCTTTTCCGCCTGGAGGCATTCAATGGCTTTGGATCGCGCGCCAAGGGAATTCATACACCTTATCTTTGGAGCTTTTCGAATCATTACACCAAAGGCAAATTTGTGTCTGATGGCAAGTTCGACCCAATGGCCGTGTCACAACAGTGTGGCGCTGCGCTCTTGCTCAGGCGGATGGTTGATCAGCAAGCGTTTAGTTTTCCGCTCAACGTTCCGCCTTCGACCGCTGATGAAATTAAAGCGGCCGGCGCCGAGGTGCAATTCTCGAATGCTAATAAGACCGTCGCGGCAACAAGGTTGCAGAAGCTTCTCAATAGGTTCCCCGGCATCTCGTTAAGGCTTACACCGGACGGTGTTCCGGGCGGACACACATCCGATGCCTTCAAAGAAGTGACCGGAAGTTTCCTTCAGGACGATCCGCGCGGGTGAATGCGCGCAAGTTCGTAGCGATTAGCCGGATTAGAATCCTCGCATTGGCATCTCTGCTAATCGTCGCAACCAATTCTCTTTGGGATATCGAACCGATGCATCGATGACATGCAGCGTGTAAGCGTGTCTTGATTTCGATGGGTGGTTGTCGCGGCTGACGTGGATCAGCCGCGCAATCTGGCGAAGTCAGTGACGGTTGAATAACAGCAGCAGTTTAGTATTCCTGCCGGAAACGGCGGTACATGAACCAGGCAAACACGCCGGGAACCAGAAAAATAATCAGAGTCACGAAGTTAATGCCTTCGATTTGCTCTTCGTAGATTGTCCCGAGGATATCGTGAAGAGTGTTTTGGTAGCGCATGACGTTCCGCACATAATGCGCTTCACGGAAACCGATAAAAAGAAACCATAGAATCGCAAAGACGAGGCAAATGAAGGAAATTGTTTTTCTAGTGGATGGGCTCATTGCTGAAGCTAACCAGCAAGCGAATAGTAATTCGGAAAGTTGGAAGAGTAAATGTTTTCTCGGCGAGCAGACGGGCAAGATCAGAATCCACGAAGCGGCATCTCTTCTGATCTCTGCAACCAATTCTCTTTAGGATATCGAACCGATTCATCGATGACATGCAGCGTGTAAGCATGTCTTGATTTTGAGGATTTGTTTTCGCGGCTGAGATGCGGGAGCAGCGGATGCAGGACGATTAGAGTTCCCTTCTTCACTTCGAGCGGTACTAACCTCTCTTCTGGCCAGGGCGAATCGTCAGAGACTCTGAATACGGTTTTGGCAGTCGCTGGCGGGCGGTAGCCCGCCGCTAAACCATCTGTCGCAGGGAACACACGCATGAATCGAGACTTCAAACCCAGCTTGTGTCCACCGGCGATCGCCCACAGACATCCGTTCTCGATCGTCGCATCTTCAAGAGCCAACCACAGTCCAACCATGCGCAACGGTTCCGTGTAAAGAAACGTCGCGTCCTGATGACAGGTCACTTCCCCGCCGATGCGTGGCTGTTTGAAGATGTACATAGACTGAAGCAACAACGGAGCGTTGATGCCAAGATCGCTTACTAATTGTTCAATCGCTTTCGTTCGCGAAAACCGATCGAACACGGGATCGAGATCGTGAAGCGCGTGGCCGATCTTATTGATCGATTGTTCTTTGTTCTGCCGCAGTGTGCCGTCGGAATTGAAAGCGTTCTCTTCAAAGAAGCAACGGATCTTGTCGCCGGAATCGAGGAAGTAATCGTCGCTGGTTCGCGTTTGTTCGTGCGTCGAGAAGACCGAAATCACGGATGGATCGAATTCGCGCACCAGCTGTTCGGCACGCGCGCGCAATTCATCGCAAGCCTCGGCCGAAACAAAACTCTCGAGCACGAGATAGCCGTCGCGATCGTAAGCGTTCAGTTGATCAGAGTTCAGGATCATCCGCAGCATTCTCAAATCTGCCGAAGGATTAAGCAAGCGATGCATAAAGTCAGTACCGCCCGCGTAAGCGGGTGGGTCAAACTCTCTCCGTTACCTCATCGATTATCCCACCTGCTCACGCAGGCGGTACTGACCGCGTGATGCCGCGCTCCCGACTCAGGCTAGCGGTTTGTGATAATGAGGGGTGCGCGGATAAACTCGGTCAACTTCTGAAGGCAGGCTCAACTTGTCTGACCAACCTGAAACTAACCTCGGCGCTGAATCAATCGCGCAACCTTCCGTGTTCGGAAGACTCTTGAAAATCTTTGCGCCCGCGCCGGCCGTGCCGATTAAGTCAACCGACCCGGCGCAAGTCTCAAAGCAATACCGCTATTGGCAGAAACGCGTGCTGCTAAGTTCGATTATCGGCTACGCAACGTTCTATTTTGTGCGCGCGAATCTCCCGCTCGCGATGCCATTCATGGAACACAATCTCGGCATTCAGAAACAGCAACTCGGTTTGTTTCTCACCCTCCACGGATTGCTGTACGGAGTTTCGAAATTTGCGAACGGCTTTCTTGGTGATCGTGCAAACGCGCGAGCGTTCATGGCATTCGGCCTCGGCGCTTCGGCTCTGATGAACGTGCTGTTCGGTTTCAATTCCGCGGTCATTACTCTGGGATTGATCTGGATGGCCAACGGCTGGTTTCAGGGCATGGGCTTTCCGCCGTGCGCACGTCTGCTGACAAATTGGTTTTCACCAAAGCAACTGGCCAGCCGCATGTCGATCTGGAATACCTCGCACCAGATTGGCGGCGGATTGGTTGCTGCTCTTTGCGGCTATCTCGTGTTGATTAGTTGGCGGCTCGCCTTTTTCGTTCCCGCCGCGATCGCTTTCGCCGTTGTCATCTTCATCTGGTTTACTCTTCCCGACACGCCGCCGTCGGTGGGCTTACCGGAAGTTAAGGGCACTGAGCTTCATTCCGGAAAGCACGAATCGAGCGCTGAGTTCCGGCGCTTTGTTATCGATCGCGTCTTTCGAAACAAGTACATCTGGATCGTTTCGCTGGCGAACTTTTTCGTTTATACGATCCGTTTTGCGGTATTCAATTGGGGGCCGACGATTTTGCTGGAGACGAAGCATATAAAGATCACTCACGCCGGATGGATGCTCGCCGCGTTCGAGGTCAGCGGCGCGCTGGGTGCGATCTCAGGCGGCTGGATTACAGACAGGTACATGGGAGGACGGGCCGCGCGCGTTTGCGTCGTTTACATGGCACTCGCAGGCGTCGCGCTGTTCGCGTTCTGGAAACTTCCCTTGCAATCTGAACTGACAACGACCGGACTGCTGGGCGCCGCGGGCTTTTTCGTTTATGGCCCACAATGTCTGCTGGCGGTCGCCGCGGCGAACCTGGCGACCAAGCGAGCTGCTGCCACCGCAATCGGATTAACGAGCATCTTTGGCTATGCGAGCACGGTACTTTCCGGTTGGGGATTGGGTGCGCTGGTGCAGCGCTATGACTGGAACGTAGGCTTTGCAGGAATAATTATTGCCGCCGTGATCGGTACGTTGCTGTTCATCGCAGCGTGGCCGGCAAAAGCGGATGGTTATGAAACTGCGTGAGTGACTTTGCCACCTCGACTCAAGTACAGATTGAAGGATGTCGATCAAATGTTTGCCGTGCCGAGTCAAGCGATAAACATAGTCTACAGCTCCAAGAATCGCGGCGAAACGTTTGATCTTGTTCAGGTCTGGGGTTAATAGTGCTGCGGTTACAGCGGTGATTACGGCTTCTTTGGCTTCCGCCTTTTGAAGTTGCTTTTCAAGTTCAAGTTCCTAGATTTTCTTTTTCATGGCGGCGAATATACCACTCCACCGCCTCAAAAAGGGCCTTAACTCTGGCCATTTGTTCGCCCCGGGATATAAAGCGACTGAAGGCATTTACTACACCTGCGAATGGATGCAGCGGAGCGAGCACGTCTAGCATTATTGAAATCGGACCGCCCGGATCTTCCGGATATTGGCTTTCGACTGCGTCGATCGGGTCATCAAGCTTCGACATAAGAACCTCCCCGCATGTGCGTTGCCTCCGGCTGCACATCCGAAGATAAGGCAAGCGAAAAACAAAAGCGAGTCCGATACGCTTTTCGGCGCTGAGTGGTAGAATGACTGGCATGAGCAAAGAGATTCTAGATTCAGCGCTATGGGAACGATTTGAAGAAGCCGCGCGGAAGCAAAGGCGCGATCCTGTTCGGCTGCTCAAAGATTTCATGAAAGAACGGCTCGAAGTTTGGGAAGATCAGAAACTCGATCGTCAAATCAAGAGGGCCGCGCTCCGCACCAGTCGGAGTGAAGAAGAAGCGGTTGAGATCGTGCGCCACCACCGCGAAAACAGAAGCAGACCCAGTGCCAGCTCGTAAAAGTCGCATCCCGGTCGTTTTTGATACTAACGTCATTACTGGCTTTTACCTCAGCCGAACTAAGTTGTCGGCTAACCAACGGGCGTTCCGCCTTTGGCGTGACCAAAGAAAACTTCAATTGATAGTAAGTGATGCTGTATTGGAGGAGTATTTGGAGGTCTTGTCACGCCTTCAGGTTCCGAAACCTCTGGTGAGACGTCTGGAAGAACGATTTGCGCGGAGGAAAACAGTAACTCATGTCAGTCTTGGTTCACGACCGAAGTTGAGCCGCGACCCTGACGACAACATAATGGTTGCCATTGCGCGCTCTGGGAAAGCAAGCTTCTTGGTAACAAACGATCATGACCTGCTGGATATCCCATCTCACGAACAAGCGAGATTACGATTGGCCATAGTTACGCCGACTGAACTCTTGGCTCATCTACGAGCGAGGGATTGAAATTGAAGTTTCAAGATCAACCTACGATTCGATCGAAGGGAATTCTTTATGAAGAAACTTAGTGCCTCAGTTCTAATTCTGATGTTGCTTTCCGTAAGTTCGATCGCATGGGCTCCAAGCAAGCGTGTGAAGTTTCCGCCGGGACGAACCACTGTGGTTTTGAAAGGCCGGACGACCGGCGGCCCCAGCGAGAGCGGTGGAATGGAGCCCATTAGCTATACTCTGCGCGCGCGCAAGGGCCAAACGATGACTTTGCATCTGACCTCGGCGAAGAAAAACGCGGTGTTCGGCCTCTACGCTCCCGGCATGGATTTAGTTGAAGGTGCGCAGAGCGTCGCAGATTGGAGCGGCACGTTACCGAAGAACGGTGACTATGAAATTATCGTCTTTCCGCAAGACGAGAAGACGAATACGACCTTCACGCTTGAGATCACGGTTCGCTGAGAGTCGTTAGCGCGTCGGATCACTTCAACGCTGAAGACCTCAGACTCCATGCTTCAGCAATCCTCAAATTCGGCGCAAGATGTTACACGTCCTTGCAGCGACCAATGACCGGTTCTAGACTTGTTTCGTAATTTGAGCGAGGAATATGGAGCCGGCTATCGGATTTGAACCGATGACCTTCTAATTACGAATCAGACGCTCTACCAACTGAGCTAAGCCGGCGATTGTTCGACAAACTTGAGTTTGTCGTTCGGTTGACTATACGAACGCCCTCTTTTGAGTGTCAAGCAGTCCGGCAAACCTAAGTTGCCGTACAAAGAACGGAGGCATCATGAAAGATCAAACGCGCAACATTGAAACATTCAAAGTTGGCGCAGGAGCGCGCATGAACGAATTCGATTTTCACAAGCATCAGGAAGAGATGCACGAACATCATGGCGACGATTCGGGGCACGACGCCGCGAAAGCAGAAACGACCGCTGAACGCGTTGCGAGATTGACGAAGCAAGCACATGAAAAGGTCCTGAAGAAAAAGAAGAGACGCTAAGTAGCCATTACAGCGCCCTCTCCCCTCTGGGAGAGGGTCGGGTGAGGGCTTAAGTCGAGCAAGAGGAGGAATTCTTTTTCATTTCCGCGCATAACCCCTCACCCTGGCCCTCTCCCAGAGGGAGAGGGAAAGCGCTACATGACGATGAACCAAATCACAGTCATCGGCGGCGGACTGGCCGGCGTTGAAGCCGCCTGGCAGGCAGCGAATCGCGGCACTCAAGTGCGCCTCTATGAAATGCGTCCGGTAAAGCGGACGCCGGCGCACCGCACGGACAAGCTCGCCGAAATCGTCTGTTCGAATTCCTTGAAATCAGACGAGGCGGGCAGCGCTTCGCATTTGCTGAAAGAAGAACTGCGGCGCGCCGGTTCGCTCGTGATGGAGGCAGCGACCGACACGCGCGTGCCTGCCGGCGCCGCGCTCGCCGTCGATCGTGAACGTTTCGCCGAACATATCACCACCCGGATCGAAACTCATCCAAACATCGAAATTATGCGCGAGGAAATCACCACTATTCCGCGCGACGAGACTTCGATCATCGCTACCGGACCGCTCACTTCTGATGCTCTGACGTTCGAGATCATGAGACTGACCGGCGATGATCAGATGTACTTCTACGACGCGATCGCGCCGATTATCGCGGCAGATTCAATCGATCAGTCCATCGCTTTCAAGGCTGCGCGCTACGGCAAAGGCGGCGACGATTATTTGAACTGTCCACTGAACGAAGCGGAGTACGCGCGGTTTTACGAAGAGTTAATCAACGCGAACAGCGTCCCGCTGCAGCGATTCGAAGAGACGCGTTGGTTCGAAGCTTGTCTGCCGATCGAAGAATTGGCGCGCCGCGGCATCGACACGCTGCGTTATGGCCCGATGAAGCCGGTGGGCTTAGTCGATCCACAAACTGGCCGCGAGCCCTACGCCGCGGTTCAGCTTCGCCAGGAAAACCTGATGGCGGATGCATACAGCATGGTCGGCTTTCAAAACCATCTGCGTTATGGCGAGCAAGCGCGCGTGCTACGGTTAATACCTGGCCTCGAAGGGGCTGAGTTTCTGCAGTTCGGACAAATTCATCGCAACACATACATCAATTCTCCGCGCGTGCTCGCGGCAACCATGCAGATGCGTGAGCATCCAAACATCTTCTTTGCCGGACAAATCACCGGCGTCGAAGGTTACGTAGAATCGGTCGCGATGGGTTGGCTGGCCGGCACGAATGCCGCGCGGCTTTTGCGGGATGAAGAACTTTTGATTGCACCGCCGCGTAGTGCCATTGGGGCGTTGGCGCGTTACGTTTCGAGCGCGGAAACTAAGAATTATCAGCCGGTCAACATCACGTTCGCATTGCTCGAGCCGTTAAGTCGCGAACAAGCTAGATCGGTCAAGCGCAAACGCGATCGGCACCTGTTGCAAGTGGGATTGGCTTTAGAAGAATGGGATCAGTGGATACAGAACGTTCGTCACGACGCCAAGCAGTTGGCGATAGCAAGGTAACGCGACGGGAAGAAGCACGTCCGATACTTGCGCGGGTCGTGCTGTTCGCCGGAATCGCCACAATTTTTTTCCTCGCGGCTTCTCAACTACCCACACGCTCTCAATCAGGCCGCCAAAAAGGGCCCGCGCCGTCACCTACCGCCAACAACAACTCTCGGCCTCGACAGGCTTCGAGGTTGCCGCCACCGCCCTCTATGAGAAAGCCCGCTCAGTCAAATGCAAACGACGACTCTGCCGACCAGACCGATGAAGTCGTACGCGTTACGTCGCATCTGGTCCCCGTTCCCACGACGGTAGTCGACGGTCGCGGGGTTGCGATCATGAATCTACGACTCGAAGATTTCGAACTCTCGATTGATGGTCAGCCAAAACCAATCAGCGATGTCACGCGTGCAGAATCGCCGGTGCGGATGGCGATGTTGTTCGATAACAGCGGCAGCCTCGATGCATCGCGTGACTTTGAAAAACGCGCCGCCGTGCGTTTTTTTCGTAACGTCATGAGGCCTGCCGATCAAGCTGCAATTTACTCGGTCTCCACGAACGTAGAGTTGTCGCAACCGATGACCAATAATGTGTCGCTTCTGGAACAGACGATCCAATCGTTCGCAAAACCCGAAGGCGCAACGTCGCTCTACGATGGCATCTTCATGGCGCTGACCTATCTCAAACCATTTTCCGGACGACGTGTGATTGTCATCGTCTCAGACGGCAGGGATACGACCAGCCGATACGATCACGATTTCGAAGCGACTTTGCAAAGACTCTCTTCCGACGAATGCCAGGTCTATGTGGTCCAGACTGGTGTCTATGACAACGCCAACGTGCGCGACCTCGCAGCCGAACGGCGCATGCAAGAGTTCGCCGCGCAGACCGGCGGCGCCGCTTACATTCCGAAGAGCGTCGACGATCTCGACAATGCCTTCGCGCAAATCTCGGCCGATCTCGCGCAGCAGTACATCCTCAGCTACTACCCCGCCTCAGATAAGCGCGACGGCAAGTATCATCTGATCAATGTGCGCGTGAAGCCCCAGCCCAAGGCGCGCATACGATCCCGAAAAGGATTTCTAGTCAAGGTCTCTGATCGCGCTTAGCGCAAATTGTTTGGGACACGTGTGATATCATTATTAGACTAATGAGTAAGGTACTGAAAAGAGTTAGAATTGAGCGGCCGAAGCGAGTAAAGCTCACGCGCGAGGAAGTCATTAAGCGGATGAAGTCATTTCCCAAGCGCAGGGAGAAATTCATTGCTGCTATCCGAGAAAGTACGGATCGAGGTCTTCATTCCTGATCTTCCCGATCCTGCTTACGCCAAACTCCTCACTCAACTGCAAACTGAGGTGAGCTACGCCTTTGGAGGTTGCACTGTTGTTTCCGCGTCGGGAACATTCCTTTCCGCGAGTGGCATTATTCTGCCGGACAAAATCAGCATTCTCTTGACGGACGTACCGTTGAATCTGAAAAAGGACAGGCTCGTAATCGGCCAATACACTGAAAGAGTCAGAAGAGCTGCTCGCGAAGCTTTACAAGGAGAAGAGACAATTCTGGTCAGCGTCTACCCGGTTTTTCATGATGAGTAGGTCTGTAAGCCATGTTGGATCAGCTTCTCAACCAATTCCTCGACCACCTGCGCTATGAGCGCAATGTCAGCGCGCATACTATTCGCAATTACGAAAGCGACTTAAGACAATTCGCTGAATACTTGATTCCGAACGGCGAAGGCGAGACCAAGAAAGCCGCGGCGCGACGGGTCGAACCGCATATAGACCAAATCGATCACCTGACAATTCGTGAATGGCTCTCGACGCTGCACTCAGGTCAGAAAAAGAAGACGTCGATTGCGCGTAAACTTGCTGCGTTGCGCACTTTTTTTCAGTTTCTCGTTCGCGAAGGCATTGTCGAATCGAACCCGGCGAAAATCGTCGCGACACCACGTAAAGAAAAGAAGCTTCCGGTCCATCTTTCGATCGAGGACGCAATTCGCTTCATCGAAACGCCCGATCCGGAAACTGATTTCGGCAAACGCGATCGGGCGATTCTCGAACTGCTTTATGCGACCGGCATGCGCGTCTCGGAATTGGTGAACATCAATCTGCGCGACATTGATTTCAAGAACAAGCTGCTGCGGGTGTTCGGCAAGCGGAGAAAAGAACGGATCGTTCCGTTCGGCGATCCGGCGATGAAAGCGTTGCAGGACTATCTTACCGTCCGCGAAAACTTTCTGATGAATGCGCCCGTGACAAAGCGCGACGCGCAACCTTTGATCTTGAACTATCAGGGCACGCGCATGACAACGCGTTCGGTCGGACGGCTGGTTGAAAAATATATCCGTCTCTGCGCCGGCATTCATGATATTAGCCCGCACGCGCTGCGGCATTCGTTTGCGACGCATCTGCTCGACGGCGGCGCGGATTTGCGCGACATACAAGAGTTGCTGGGCCATGCCCGGCTTTCGACCACGCAAATCTATACCCACGTTTCGATGGAAAAGCTGATTGAGGTTTACGACAAGGCGCATCCGAAAGCCTGATGCGCTAAACCTAATTCCCACCAGGTCACTCGATTCTCACCTTCAACGGTTTTCGCGCGTGCGTTATGATTCGACATGAGATCAATCGTGACTTAGTAACTGATGCCCGACTTCGCATTTGCATGAATGGAAAACTCGCCCAGAATCCCCTCGCTGAACTAATTCGCGAAATCGTGAGCGTTGAGCTCTCCGGCGCACTGTGTCTGTCAAGAGAACGCGCCAGGATCGTCGCCTACTTCGACGCCGGCCAATTGGTTCTGGCCGTATCGAATCTGCGGCCGCACCGGTTGCGTGAAGTTCTGAAGCGAAACGGATTCACCGCGGAACAGTTACGCCAGTTGAAAGACACGGAATCGGACGCAGATGCGGCCGCGGCGCTCTTGAACCTCGGTATGTTGACCGAACAGTCACTACAAAAGTTTCGCGGTACTCAAGCCGCGGACGTGATGCGTACCGCGCTGCTTTGGACCGACGGTGAATGGACATTCGATCCGCGCATCAAAGTTACGGACGAAGGTCGCGTGGAAATTGATGTTGTGCGGCTGTTACGCGAATCGGCGCGCCACCTGCCCTTGCCTTTCATCAAGTCGCGCTTCGGAAGCACGACGGACGTTTTCTCGATCGACACAAACAAAGAGATCGCAAATCTTTCGCCGATTGAAGAGTTCATTGTTTCGCGCACACGCCTCGCGCCCACCGCAATTCACCTGCCCGATCTGATCGGCAACGGCTTGCCCGAAGAGGAAGGCCTGCGATGCGTGTATGCGCTGTCGCTGGCCGGGCTGCTGCAACGAAGCGAATGGCCCACAGCGTTCGACCTGGACGAGTTGGCGAAGCTAAAACACATGCGGCCTCGGCCCGAGGGATCGGAAGAAAAGCCGGAGGAGAAGGTCGTCGATGTCGAGTCATTTCTGGCGCGTATGGATTCAGCCAAGGATCATTACGAAATTCTCGACGTGCCTCGCAGTGCAAGTCTGCCGCAAATCAAAGCTGCGTATCACTTGCTGGCGCGCCATTTTCATCCTGACCGTTTTCATCAACGCTCGCTGGACCTGAGGACGCGAATCGAAGATGCATTCGCGCGCGTGGCTCGTGCTTATGAAATTCTGAACGATCCGATGCGCCGCGCCGAGTACGATCAAATACGTGTTTCGAAACCGAAGACTGAAAGCGAGAAGAAGGTGGCCGTTGTCGATGAGCCGGTCGTTCAACCTCGAGCTAACGCCGAGAACAGTTTTCGGCAAGGCCTGGAAGCGTTGCGGCGGGAAGAATACGACGACGCGATCCGTTTTCTGGCGGAAGCGGCTATACTCGAACCGAAACAGGCTCGGTACCGCGCGAATTATGGTTACGCATTGATGAATCGACCGAAGGCCAGGCGCGCCGCGGAAGGCGAATTGCTCGCGGCGCTCGCGCTCGAACCGAATAACGCAAAGTTTCGCCTGATGCTGGCGGAAGTTTATCAAAGCGGCGGCATGCGTCGTCGCGCGGAAAGCGAAGCAGCCCGGGCTTTGACGATCGATCCGAAGAATGAGAAAGCGCGCAAGTTGTTAGAGAGCTTGCGAAAGAAATAGGACCTCAAACACACTGTCAATTCATGCCGCCAATCGAATCAATCGCGAACAATCAGTCAGGCGCCATCGAAGTTTTTGAGAGCCTGAGCGCGCGCGCCGACGAGTTTGAAGCGTATACGAATCCGCATGCAGCCCGCATCGGGGCGATTGCCGACCAACTAGCAAAGTCATTTCACCTCGGCGCGCGCGATCGCTTTTCTCTTCGCATCGCCGCGCTGGCCCATGACCTGGGCGAAGTGGCGATGGATCGAGATTACATTCGACGGCCTGGCGCTTTGAGCGACGATGAGCGAATCGATCTGGCGCGACATCCCCTGCTGAGCGAGCGCGAGGCCGCCGATGCAGGAGCTGATCGCGGCGCGCAGCTTTTGGTTCGTTGGCATCACGAGTGGTGGAACGGGAGCGGTTATCCCGACGGACTGCGCTTCGAACAGATTCCGTTGGGCGCGCGGATTCTGCGCGTTGCCGATGCGTATGCTTCACTGACTGACGCGCGGCCGTTTCGCAAGGCCTATTCAGAGAAGCAGGCGCGCGAACACTTGCTGGAGTGGGCCGGACTGGAATTCGATCCGCGCGTGGTGAAGTCTCTGCTCGCGCTGGAGCCATTTAAGGAACTAAAGGGCTATGCGCAGGAACCCGAGCCGATACCGGATCTAAACGTGATCGCTGACGAGATCATGGAGCGTGTTCAGCAATTGGGAGAAGGGTCAGAACCACCTGCGATAGCGGGTGGTTGATCTCTTATTTTGATAGCTCCCGTTCTAAATTCTTAATGCAAACTCAAACTCCACTCAACGCCGGAAACATTGGCTGGCTCGGACTCGAGCTGAGCGTGCTTCGTCGTTTAAAGTTTCGCTCGGTCGCACTGCCGCTGGCCGGCGAGCCAACACTCGGGCATTACCTGAAGCGTTGGGAGGCGCGGGTCTCGGCGAACGATCCGGCGCAATGGGCATGGACCAAGTCGCAGGCCTTCATCGAAAACAATGGCGAGACGCTGACTGAAGACGATGTCAGCATCGTGCTCGACGACGCCTATGTTCCGCGCAGCTATTTTCGGAATCCGACACTGCTGACCTGGTTCAATGAAACTGATGCGTGGTGGTTCGACAACGTGCGCGCCAACGCCGATCGCTTGTCGTCGCCGTACAAACGCGCGCTGGCGTTAGCGTTGGGTATGTCTGTCGGCGACTATGTCTTTTCGTTCAATCTGGATACGCGTGATTTGCGACAGCCGCTTTCGCTGTCGAACGTCTTTCGGCGAATTTGGCACACGTCGATCCCACCCGTGAACAACTTCAGAAGAAACACGAGTGCGAACAAATCAGCGCGCGCGTTTCTGGCCGAGACTCAGGAGACCGATTTGATGTTTCTGCGTCTGCCGCGGCCAACACGATCGAGCGATAGCCGCAACACTCGCGTGCTGACCTGGCGTGAAGAATGGATGCGCCAATCGAAAGGATTCTGGAGCGAGCTGGCGAAAGAGCGAAACGGAAAGCTCGATTCCTACGTCGAGACGAAAGAGCAGTACCTCAGCATGATCGCGGATCTATTGCACACCGCGGCGCACCTTCCGATGTGGGCCATCGAAGCAGTCAGCGACGGCTTTGTTTCGACTGATGAATTGGTTGAATGCGTCGGCGAGGCGCGCAAGATCGAAGCGATCTACACCAAAGACTTCTCTGAACTGCTGGGAATCCAGGCGGTGATCATCACGGCTGGCCAGTAACGCTGTAGCGCAAGTTGGCAACTTGCGAAGATTACCGGATCGCAAATTAACAATTTGCGCTACGCACCGCGATTCTGTGCGCGACTAGCGCTGAAACAATATCCACAGAGCACCGGTCGGCCCGGTTGCGGTTTGAAAGGCACGCTGTCGGTCTTGCCGCATTGGTCGCAAACGATCTCGAAACGTTCGCGATCGCCTCCGCCGGCGCCTCCCTGCTTGGCGCCGCCAAAGTTCGCTCGGCGGGCATCGCGACAGGGCTTGCAGCGTTTGGGATGGCTCAGTCCGCGCTCGCGATAATAATCCTGCTCTCGTTCAGTAAATGGGAAGCTGTTGCCGCACTCGGCGCAATTAATTTCCAGATCTGGCATAACTATCTCCCGAGGTAAAAACCAATTCTGAGGGTGTTCCGGTTTCTGGTGTGGCAGTTTACCGCACTGCTCGAAGCGTGTACAGGAATTTGAACGATGATGCTGTCTTACTTTGCGGTTTTTCTCTGCGTCTTTGCGCCTCTGCGTGAAACTGTGGACCGAAAGTTTAACTCACGCAAAGACGCGAAGGCGCCAAGACTCGCAAAGCCAAAATCAGAACACTAGCGACCGATGGTGGTGGAAGTTGCGGATCCTAACCGCTTGGTTAAGCTTGCAGCTCGCGCACGTGCGCGCTGACCGTCTCGCCGAGTGTATCGAGATTGTATCCGCCTTCCATGCAAGAGATGAGGCGTCCGCCGCAGCTTTCATCAGCCCAATGCTTCACGACGCGGGTCATCCGCACAAAGTCTTCATCGTCCAAAAGCAATTGACCAAGCGGATCGCCCTGGTGCGCATCGAACCCTGCCGAGATGATGATGAGATCGGGAATGAACTTTGAAGCGATCTCTTCGATCGCGGAATCGAATGCGCGCCGCTGATCACTCGTCGGAGTCAAAGCTCTGAGTGGCACATTCAGCGTGTAGCCGCGGCCTCTTCCCTGCCCGGTTTCACCCCGCGAACCGGTTCCCGGATACCACGGATATTGATGCATCGAAAAGTAAAAGACCGATGGGTCGTCGTAGAAAATTCCCTGCGTACCGTTGCCGTGATGCACGTCCCAATCGAGAATCGCGACGCGCTCGATTTCCTTGTATTGCTTTTGCGCATAACGCGCGGCGACGCCGACATTATTGAAGAGACAGAAACCCATCGCCCGATCCGGGGTCGCGTGATGACCCGGAGGCCGGACCGGCACGAAAGCATTTCTAACCAAACCTTTCATGACCGCATCGATCGCGCGGCAAGCAGCGCCGGCGCCGCGCAAAGCTGCTTCGAACGAAGCTCCTGAAACCATTGTGTCCGCATCGAGATAGCCCCGTCCTTCGCGGACAGCTTCTTCGACGTGCTTGAAATGCTGCGGCGTATGACAGGCCTGAATGTCGCTGCGTCGAGCTTCGCCGGCTTCGATCTCAACCGCGTCCTTCCACAATTGCTCATCACCGCGCAACGCATTGATGACCGTCGCGTAGCGCTCGGGCCGTTCAGGATGATGAGGACCAGTGTCGTGCTTTTCGAAGACTGGATGGTGAACGATTGCGGTAGGCATTGCTCGGTTGGACCAGACAGCCACAGAGGCGCAGAGTCACGGAGGGACTGCAGATATCTGATTCATAAACGGATTGAATACGTTTCCGTGTCTCTGTGCCTCTGTGGCTAATTTCTCAATTCCGCATGTTCGCCGGCGCCGCGTCATACAGTTTCTGTGCCTTTGCCGGATCGAGTCGCCGCAGGATTGCGTACTCAGCCTGCGCGCCCTGCTTGTTTTTCTGCTCGATGTAAACGTAACCGAGATACAAATGCGCAGTTGCGTGATCGCGGTTCAATCTGATCGCCGTGCGTAACTCTTCAGTTGCGGCCGGCAATCGATGCAACTTAAAGAACGAGAAGCCGAGCTCAGCGTGAGCATCCACATCTTCAGGTTTCAAACGCACGGCCTCGTTAAGTTGCGTGGCCGCGTCGGCAAATCGCGATTGATCGTTGTAGGACCAGCCGAGGTTGTATCGAACACGCGCGTTGTTTGGCGAGATTTGAATCGCCTGTTCGTAAGGCGCAATCGATTCCTGATACTGCTTTAAGTCGACGAAATAGACGTCACCGAGGCCGGTGTAGGCGATACCATAGCCCGGCTTCAATCTGATGGCCGTCTGGTACGCAGCAATCGCGTCATTGGGTGAGTTCAGTTTTCGATTCGCATAACCGAGTTCGGCGTAGGCTTCCGGATAATTCGCCTTCAACGCAATCGCACGCCGCGCGGCGGTGGCGGCATCGCTGGAGCGATTCAATTCGTTCGCACACCAGGCGAGGTTGTAAAAAGCAGTAGGATTGTCGTCTTTGTACTGGACGCCCTGGCGATACGCGTCCATCGCCTGTTGATACTGCTTCGTCTGGTAGTAATAAACGTCACCCAGGCCTATGAGAGCGAGACCATAATCCGGTTTGATGCGAATCGCGTTTTGGTATGCCGCGATCGATTCCTGCGATCGATTCAGTTTGTTATAAGCGTAGCCCAACTCTTCATAAGCATCGGCGTAATTTTCTTTCAGCGAAGCTGCTTGGCGCAGCGGCTCAACCGCCTGCGCGTATTGACCTTGATCGTTGTAGATCCAACCGATCTCGTAATACGGCGCCGCGTAATCCGCACGCAGTTGAACTGCTCGCCGGAGAACGTTGAGGGCTTCGTCATATTGCTTCAGATAACGTAATGAATAACCCAGTTCGTGCAAGGCGACGGGATCTGTCGGATCAAGACGTGCCGATTGTTGCAGAGCGGGGAGCGCCGAATCGTAATCTTCGCGATCGTTGTAAATCCATCCAATGTGATAGTACGCGCTGGCGATCGGTTTGAGCCCAACAGCTTTCGTGTACGCGTCGAGTGCGTCATCGTAGTTGGCTGCTTTGAAAAACTCGTCGCCTTGTGCGTTGTATTGGTCGGCGGTAACGCCGCGTCGTACTGGCGCAGTTGGTCGGCGCGTTATTGCCGGACGACGAGTCGTGCGACGCGTGGGCGTGCCGCGGCCCGAATCTGCGCCGCCGGCAGCGCCGCCACCTGCTGCGCCCCCGCCCACATCGTGTTGGGCCATCGCGGCACCGGCGGTTAACGAGAGTGTTGCGATCAGCGCGAAACGCGTCAAGAAACGAATCATCATCGGGTCAACTCCCTGTGGTAAAGTAAGCGGCTTTGAAATATCGAGTGAACAAAAGCACGCAATTATAGAACATCAGCACGGCTTGCGATAGCATCTGTTTTTCCCGACAAACTGGCATGATGGAAGAACGAAGAAGCGCCGAGCGCTTGCGCACCAATATCAGTGTGCGCTGGGAATCCCTCAAAACCCAGGGGCGCGGGTCAGTTTGCGACCTAAGCGTGAGCGGATGCTTTGTGCTGAGCGCCGGTGAAGTCGAGGCTGGCGAAGTGGTGAGGCTGAAGCTAATTTTGGATGATCAAATCTCCACACTCTGGGGTTACATTGTTTATCGCATCCCCGACATGGGCTTCGCTGTGCGTTTAGCCCAGGAACATGACAACTCACAACGTTTGATGAGCTCACTAAACTTCGGTCAGGAGGAGAAATGAAATCAAATCTCATCGGGATGCTGGCCATCGCGCTAACAATATCCTTCGCGGCAGCTTGTAAGCAGCATCCGAACGTCGAGCAATTGGTAGGAAGATGGCAGGAGAAGACGGATACTTCTCACACTATCGCCTTCACTCAAACTACGTGGACATCAACTTACATGGGCAAGACGTTCACGTGGCCCTACTACTATGATGGTAAAGACGGGCTGTCGTTTACCGACTCAAGCGGCACAAAACGCAAAGTTATTTTTCAGATTAAGGGCGACGATTTGGACATTACGTATCCGGACGCTGCGGTGAAAGACGTCAGCACCCAGCATTTTGTTCGGATGAAGTAATAATCAGCTGTCAACGACGACCTCTGCGCGGTTATCGGTTTGACAGTAATTTTCCGCTCGGCTAACTTAACTCTTTCGCTAACTGCCAACGATCTTCACGGTGCGTCCCGTTCGTCTAGTGGCCTAGGACACCGCCCTTTCACGGCGGCGACACGGGTTCGACTCCCGTACGGGACGCCAAATCTCCTAACAAATTCAAGATGTCACCTGCTGCTTGCTTCACTAGCCTCGCGTTAATGGACTTGCGGAGTGGACGTGCATCGGCCACACATTCGTGTTGTGCCGATTATTGGCTGCTTTCGCCCGTTTCCACCACCTTGACCTGGAAACCGTACGCCTGTGACACGCCGGAATTGGGGTCTCGGGAAGAACACAGCGACGGAGCGAAAGTCGGGAAGCCCCAACGGCCGGCATTTACTGAACTGGTTCCCACTGAAGTGCAAAAGAACGGACCGCTGTACATGCCGGAGTTCTTGGCGTTCCAGATCAACCCCACATGCAAGGATAATGAACCGGCCCTTGTCACGTCATCCACTTCAAATCCGAGACCGAGGCCTAGATAACCGTATATCCAAAGTTTGGGTGAAGAGAATGGTATGAGTACATCAACTCAGTCGGCCCATATCGTCGTAAGTAAACTCGGTGCGATGCCCAAGCTGATCGACAGTCGCACTTTGTTGACCTATTGAGTTGTATTCGACCTGCGTGAACGAGCCGTCGGCAAAGGTCGTCTTAGTCAGGCGATTCAGCTTGTCGTATTTTGTAGTTGGTGGTGACTGTCAAACTGGCCAAGAGTTGGAGACTAGCTATGAAGCAAACCATTCAGTCGGAGACAATTCGATTAGCTTAAACAGGCTTTCCAGTTCGCCTCGATCCAAATTCGATTTCAAGAGTTCGTCACATCGTTGGATAAAAGCGGGCAGGTCATCTGTATCTGGACCGTAACATAATTCGACCACCTTTGGATGCAACAGCATCGCACTGGCCATCCGGTCCGCAAAAGCAAAGAAATCGCAGGTATAGGCACTGCGCGGTTCCCAGCGAGATTTATTGCTTAGAACTGGTATTCTTCGAAGCCGCTGCCAAAGATAAACGTAAACACCGTCACCAACTAGCGTGCCTGCGATATCCTTGCCGAGTAGCCGGCGAATCCCTCTTGCCTCTACGAATTCGCTGATGTCAACAAGGCTTGCAATCTCACGTTCGATTAGCTGGCGCGCAAAACTCAGATGTTCTCCAGGATTCTCTGCCGAAGCTCGCAGCACTCCACCTTCAAAGTGACTAATCTGCGTAAGCCAAAGTTTAATCTTCCACCGCTCAGCATACTCGTTGACCGCAACATCAAAACGGTAGTCCCAATTGGAATGGGGATCGTAGTGGTCCAAGAGTGGTTCGAAAGTCCGAACAAAGTCGGTTCCCGAGAATCCTACAGTTAGATAGTGATCCCTAAAGCCACTGTCCAAACGAAGCGAATACTCGCTTAACGAAGTCAATGAGGGATCTCTCCAAAAGTAATGAAACTCCAAGCCGGAATAGGTAAGTTTCGCCATAAGTATGTATCCGCTATCGCATTCTAGCTGGGAATAAGGCTAACTATCCTCGCCGTGGCAGCCGCGCCAGTCGTCCAGGTAATACAGTTTCGATAGGCGAACGCGTATGCGTAAGGAGTTTCAAAGGGCTCGTCGGCTCCAGCGGTTCCGCCCATCATTATGATTTCCCAGAGCTCCAAGTGCCAGTCCATCATTCGTCCCACAGGAATCATGGGCGCAACGTCTCCATCGTCCGGAGTCTTGGCGAGAATGCCGTCAAACAAAGTAAAGGGTGATTGCTTTGATTCGACGAACTCGCGCGGCGTCAGTCCGCCTACATCGTAGCTCCAGTTATGACCGCGCTGCGAATCTTTAGCAATCATGCAAGCATGCACGTTAGGAGTTGCCCTAACGCCGCTCCACATTCTCCAACGGCGCTCAAAGAGATACCGGTAACCCTCGATCGCGGCTCCCGCCACCAGGATCACTTTCAGCAGTTGGACCCCGAGCACCGACAAGTTTAGCGTCGCGGTGCCGGCAAGATCCAGGTAAGTTCCGGCGAACTTTCCCGTGGGGTCAATTCGGTCGACAGGATCGACATCAGCATATAAGTATTTGTGCAGCGTGACGGGATCAGCGGCGTTGCCCTCGTATAAGTCCATCGACAAGAACCTGCCAGCCTCCGGATTCATGTAACGCGCGCGCAAATAATAGAAGCCGATGTTAGCGTCGAACTGCTCTCCGCTGTAGAGATAGTCATTCGGAGTTGTTCCCGAACGATAAAGCAGATTCCCGAAGGCATCGTAATCGTAGGCATCCGTGATCGCGGCAGTTGCGCTCGTTAACTGCCGCACCGAACCGTGACCGTCGTATTGGTAAAAGCTGAGACTGCCACCAACAATTCGCTGGCTAATCCGTTCGCGTCCATACGTGAAACTCTTAACCACCGAGCCGCCTTGTAACTCTTCGACCACCTGCGGATAGCCGGTCAGATTATTCGTATCGACCAGATAGTTCGTGGTAACACCAGCAACAGTTTTCGCCACGCGATTGCCGTCGCCGTCATAAATGTAGGTCACGGCTCCGTTGTTAAGACTCGACAGGTGATTTTCGAAATCGTACGCGTAGCTGTTGTTGTTCGCTGCCTTGGTATTGCCGTTGTTGTCGTAGTTGTCACTGGTCAGACGATCGTTAGCATCGTAGATGAAACTCTGCGAGGACACCGGTGCGATTGATGAGGATCGATTCAAGCGGTTCCCTACGGGATCGTAGCTGTAGCTGGCGCTGCCGTTGATTCCATGCGAATCGTTGGCGATTGATTCGCTGGTCAACCGGTACAGATCGTCGTAAGTGTAATTGACCGTGCGTCCGCCCAACTCAGTCACGGCGGTCCCGTTCCCGGCTGGCGCGAGTGAGTAGGAATAGCTGGCAAGTGAGGACGCCGGTGGTCCGACTGTCATCGTCGTTAGACGATTAAGTGAATTATAGGCATAGCTCGTCGTGACGCCGTTCGGATACTGATAGCTTTGCAGATTTACCAACTGCGTCGTTACTGTAGGAGGTCAGTCCGACATTTACGGCGACGATTTGATTATCCTTCACTGTGAACAAACGATTGAGCGCGCCGGTTATTGAAAGCTGATTGGATTTGCATCGTGAGGGAACGTGGCTTCCTGATCGACCATTCCGGAATCTTCCTTCGTCAGCAGCGTTCCAGACAAAATCACTTACTGGACACGTTCGTAGACTTCCAACGCAAAGCCGCGATGGCAAAGAAAAAGAAAGCCATCCAGTGACCTGAGTGCAGGCGAGCCTCATACACCATGGCCTTCATGAATTCTTCTTTGCTAACAGTTGTAAAAAAGCCATGGGAACCGATTGCATAGTTTCCATTAACAATCTGTGGGCTGCCGCCCTGAAGCAACACAAACTCAGTGAATAGAAAGTTGAAGACGCCGTAAACTGTACAGATGAGGAAACACAACGCCAGTAGTTTATCCAACGACCAAATCGAAGGAAGTGGAGTTATTTTTTGATTTACGCCGAAGACGATGAGACCTAGGATGAGAGCGAGCGCACTGCTGAATTGCAATCCATACCACACGAAGGAAATCCTCCGCGGATCATAGCCGAGAAAAGTTACAGCATGAATCGCAAGGCTTAGAAACGCTAGAGCTGAAAAAAATCAGCGAGACTTTATTTATGAAAGTTCTAATTTTCATCTTACTCCCGCCGCAACGCTCGCCCTTATCCTAAGACGCATTCCGCCAAGCTTCCACTCAGAAAGGTCGCAAGAGTTGGTGGGCAGCACTAACAAGGCTTTCATATGACGGTCCGATCGCCGGGAGATCATCGACAGTTACCTCTGTAGGTTGACCGAACAAAGTGCCGGACGCGGAAACGAAGGGCGAGTTGGAGCCGGTTTGGATGACCTTGGCTTGTAGTCCGTACGCTCCCGCTTTCCCCGTTCTCTGATCAGTTGAAGAACACAACGACAGATTCGCTACCGGGAACCCCCAACGGCCGGCATTTACTGAACTCGTCCCAACCGAAGTACAGAAGAACGGGCCGCTGTAAGCGCCAGGGGTTTTGGCGTTCCATATTAGCCCGACATGTGCTGACAATGAACCTCCTCCCACCACATCATCTACTTCGAGACCAATGCCGACCCCACCATAACCATATATCCAGAGCCTTGGCGAGGAAAAGGGCACGAGAACGTCAACACCGCCAAGGAGATTTAGTAATGATGTTGCGACGGCGGCGCCGGGACCGAGTCGTCCTGCGTAATGACCAACGTTGACTGAGCCTTCGTATCCAATCAAACCAGCGTCGGGCAACGATCATTCGATCCGCTTTGCACCAGTTAAGCCCGATAAGAATTCTTCTTTCTGTTAATCGCTGCCGCTATGAACGAAGCAAGCACGCTCAGGCCGATGAGGAGCCCGCCGAAAATTGTCAGCTTACTAGTTTTCACTGGCGGCACAGGCGCGAGCGCTTGAACAGCAAGCATTTCGGTTAAGAGAAACCACAAAAAATATATCAACAGAAAGATTATCCCACTCTGCAACGCCAAGGTGGTCGCGAATTCAAAGTACCGCCTACCTGTCAATTGACGCTTGATAATCCCAACGGTAAGCAGGGCAGACCAAAGGATTACAACAACAACTGCACCTAGTAAGCCGACGCGAAGAGAGAGATCCTTCCCGGTAACAAAAAAGACCAGGGTTCCAACCACTAACAATGCTACGAACATGACTGCTAATAGCGACGTGATATTTTTCTTCTTCAAGTTTCACTTACGCCTCAGGTCGTATTCAGGCGGTTCATCAACACCCATTGTGATCATTCTCACGCCCTGATCCATGAGATGTAGCGCTTCCGGGCCAACGTTGTAACTGCCAATTTTTTTGAAGCTTTTGGTTAGGCTTTTGCGGAAGGCTTTATACAGTTCAATTGATTTGGGGTGTTCCGATATCGTGGCTATGTGTCCACAGATCAAATAACGATCCTGATACAGACCGCCAGGCGAGAACGTAATCGAGATCGGGTTCAGCAATTGGGTCACAAAGTAATGTATTCCCCCTTTTCTTTGCAGCACGCTTTCAAATCTAATCTCGGTGTCCTTATCGACAATCAGGTAGTCTTGACCGGTGATGTGGTCGCCAGTTGCATTCGTACCCAAAGAAGGAACATTAAGCAGAGAATCATGCTCTTCAAACTGCGGTGACTTGTGTGGAACGACAAACGGAGCGCCATCGGAGTTGGTCGAATATTGACGAAGCTCCACGTATTTCAGTCGACGCGCCGTGTCGATTGATCTTAGGTTTGGCTCAAGATCAGATCTCGTTGCGAAAATGTGCACCTGTTTAGACATACTGTGCGGTACTTACCTTTGCTTCGGTATGAGCAACAAGTGATCGTTGGCGTCTTTGCGCGAATCAGCGCGCTGTTAGTTGATGTAGTTATTGGAGGGCCTGTATGTCTAACTTCATGTGATTCTCAAGTCATATTCAAGTGGGGATCTTACGCTGATCGTGATCATTCGAATTCCTTGATACATCAAACGAAGGGCCTCGGGCCCGACTTTGTAATTGCCGATTTTTTTGAAGCCTTTAGTCACCGCTTTGGTGAACGCTTTGTAGAGCGTTATCGATTCAGGATGTTCCGATGCAGTTCCAATGTGCCCACAGACCAGGTAATGTTCTTCATATATGCCACCAGGGCTAAAACAAATCGACTTTGGATTAAACTCCTGGTCCACAAAATAGTGAATGCCGCCTTTTCGCTGGATCGCACTCCTGATTCGAACCTCCGAGGCACCCTCGAGAATTAGATAGTCATCACCCGTGTGATGCTCGCCGGTGAAATTGAGACCCAGCCGCTCTGCCTTGAGCAAAGAATCGTAAGTCTCAAATTCCGGACTCTTGTGCGGAACGATGATCATACGACCGTTTGCGCCAAGCGTATATGAAAAACGAGCGGTATATTTCAAACGGTATTGAGACTCGACTAGCCTCAGACCCGGTTCAAGGTCGGTCCGAGTGGCAAAAATATGCTCTTGTCTTGACATATCGCCTTCTATTTTCTATTTATTTTTTGGTATGAGCAGAATCACAAATTCGAGGCCTGACCCCAATTCCATGACCCCCAATTCCAGTTCAATAGATGTAAGTCGTCGCACCCGAAGCATCATTATTCGTCGCGCGCTGGCACATCAGGTTGTAGGTGAAGCTGATTGTTGGTTGATTCAACGAGGCCTCGGGAGTCTTCGACAGTAGCCGGCGCACCGTGTCTGAGGGATGGTTGTGGTTTTAACGTTTCAAATCGTACTCGGGCGGCGAACGAACACCTATCGTAATCATTCGAAATCCTCGATCCATCAGCCGCAGCGCTTCAGCCCCTACTCGATAGTTACCGATCTTCCTAAATCCTTTGGTGACGGCTTTCGTGAATGATTTGTACATTTCAATTGACTCAGGGTGTTTAGATACGGTGCCGATGTGTCCGCAAATCAGGTTCTGCCTTTGATATATACCTCCGGGCAAGAATGTTATGGATACTGGATTGAGCGACTGATCCACAAAGTAATGGATCCCGCCTTTCTCTTGCAGAACACTTTCGAATCTAACGTCATGGTCCTTAGGCAAAATCAGGTAATGGTCGCCGGTAATATGGTCCCCGGTCGTATTCGTACCTAGGGAAGGAACATCAAGCAAAGAATCGTATTCTTCAAACTCCGGCTTGGTACGAAGCTTGATAGGGATGTACTTAACACGATATTGGGCTTCAAACACACACACGCCGCTCCCAAGATCACTACGAGTTGCAAAAATGTGCGTTTGATATCTTTTCATTTGGCTTTTGGTATTAGAAGCAAATGGTCTCCCGGTGTCTTCGCTCTTATCAAGGCGGCGGCAGCCCCTTCTCGGAGTGTCGGAGTGACGCCGTCCGATTTTGTATCAATTGTGTTTATTCGCAGAATGCGTCCATTCTTTTTGGCCGTGAGATCCACGTAATTGCCACCCTTCCTCCCACTGCCACCGAGTGGTGGAAGATACTCCTCCTGTAAACCTTCCTCGCCGCCTCCGCCTATAATCTCCCATCCTCGGTCTTTCAGCATAGCTGCTATTTCTCGTAATTGTGCACGAGTCGAACTGCTGCCCAGTCTCCCTCCTGTTGGCGGTTCGCCGGGCGGAACGGTGAACGTTGGCGTTTCGGGTCGAACTAATGTAACAGCACCAGTCAAGGCAAGCACCGCCCGGAAGGCTGCCAACTCGTAATTGCCTTGCTCGATAGCGTCCGCAGTCCCCACTATGCCCGCGGCAGTACCGAGGCCGACTAGCACTGTTCCGAGGAACTTAACTTTGCCCAGTGGGCCTAAAACAGCCCCAAGGAGTCCGCCCTCAATTGCTCCCTCAATGATGTCGTCTCCTCTCAGCCCCGCGTCCAAACCGCCGATAACTGCGCCGCCAATGAAGCCCTTCAAAGATAGACTGGCGAGGTTACTAAGAATGCTATTTATGTCGAGCGTTGCGAGTTCTTCTCCAATTGAGAACCTGCCGGAAGGGTCGAGGCGGTTTAAAGGATTAGCTGATGCATAAAGGTATTTGTGCAGCGAGATTGGATCCGTCGATTCTCCCGCGAACGAATCCATGGTCCAGAACCTTCCGCTGGACGGATTCATGTAGCGCGCTCTCAGATAATAGAACCCGAGATTCGCATCGAATTGTTCGCCAGCGTAAAGATAATCGTTCGGCGTTGCGCCGGAGCGATAGATCAAGTTGCCAAAGGCGTCGTAGTCGTAGGCATCAGTAATCGCGCCGGTAGTGTTCGTTAACTGCCGCACTGAACCGTGACCGTCATACTGATAGAAGCTCAAGCTGCCGCCGACGATCCGCTGGCTGATCAAATCGTGACCATAAGTGAAGCTTCTAACAACAGCACCGTTTTGAAGTTCGTCAACCACCTGGGCGTAGCCAGTCGGGTTGTTAGTATCGACGAGATAGTTCGTCGTGACTCCGCCAACCGTCTTCGCCACACGATTGCCGTCACCATCATAGACGTAAGTCACGGCTCCGTTGTTTAGACTCGTTAGGTGATTCTCGAAATCGTAGGCGTAACTGTTGCCATTCGCTGCGACTGTGTTGCCGTTGTTGTCGTAGTTGTCGGCAGTCAGACGGTCGTTTGGATCGTAAGTCGAACTCTGCGATGGCACTGGCGCGATTGACGAGGATTGGCTCAACCGTGCGACTCGCTGGGGAGGTTCGTAGTCTTCGAGCGCAAACCCATAACTGCAAAGAAAAAGAAAGCCATCCAGTGACCCGAGTACAGCCGGGCTTCATACACCGTGGCCCTCATATATTCTTCTTTGCTAATAGTTGTCAAGAAACCATGAGAACCGATGGCGTAATTCCCATTAGCAATCTGTGGCTTGCCGCCATCAAGCAAAACAAATTCGGTGAATAGAAAGTTGAAGACGCAGTAAACTATGAAAATAAAGAAACACCAGGCGAGAAGTTTATCCAGCGACCCGCTCGGAGAAAGCAAATTACTTCTGCGATTTTCGCCGAAGGTAACGAGAGCCACAATCAGAGCGAGCGCACTGCTAAATTGCAATCCGTACCACAAGCCCATAGAAAACGCGCGCGGATCGTAGCCGAAAAAAGTCAACGCGTGAACCGTGAAACCCAGAAGCGCCAGCAGTGAAAAAATAGTCGCGCATATCTTGTTAAGCACGTCTGTTCCTTTCATGATGTAACGCGATACTCCGGATTTCATCGGTGTCGCGTGCAGTGCCCATGCCTTTCCCGGCGCTCCTAATAAGGTTGCATCTGCCGCGCCGCATTCAACAGACTCTCGTATGACGGGGCGATCGCCGGTAGATCGTCAGCAATCACCTCGGTGGCCTGACCGTATAGTGTGCCGGACGCGGAAACAAAAGGAGAGTTAGAGCCGGTTTGGACAACCTTCGCTTGCAGGCTATATGCTCCGGGTTGACCCGTTTTCTGGTTCGTCGAAGAACACAACGAGAGATTAGCAAGTGGGAACCCCCATCGACCAGCATTTATTGAGCTGGCCCCAAACGAAGTGCAGAAGAACGGGCCGCTGTAAGCATCTGATGTTTTGGCGTTCCATACCAGGCCGAGATGTATTGACGCCGATTTTCCCGCGACAATGTCGTCTACTTCAAGACCGATTCCCAACCCGCCGTAACCATATATCCAGAGCCTTGGTGATGAGAACGGCACGAGTACATCGACACCGCCGAGGATATTCAAGAGTGAAGTCGCAACTCCCAACGCAGGGTATCGGCTGAGGTAATGACCAGCATTGAACGAGACCTCGTATCCAATCAAACCAGCGTCGGGCCCGGTTGCGAAGGCGTTCGAGGGAAGATTGTGAAGAGCCTTATAGGTGAAGAACCCAAGCATAGCCCCCGAGGCCAGAATTCCACCGACGGCCAACGCCACGGAAGATTCGGCAATACTCGACTGACCAGATGGGTCAATTCTGTTTATTGGATCGTCGAGGCAATAGAGATACTTGTGAAGTGAACGCGGATCGGCATTCGAGCCGCGGGCAGAGTCAAGCGATAGAAATCTTCCGGTGCTCGGATTCAAATAGCGCGTTCGAAGGTAATAAGATCCGGCGTTGGCGTCATATTGTTCTCCGGCAAATAAGTGTTCGTTGGGCGTGTTGCCGGTAGCGGCGATGAGATTTCCAAAGGCATCGTACGTGTACCGGTCAGTTATGGCGCCGGTCAAGTCTGTCAACAACCGAACACTTCCCTGTCCGTCATAGCCATAAAAGCTGACTTCCCATTGACTGGCAATCACTTGACGTTGACTGATGAGGGCGTGCCCATAAGTGTAAGAACGGACTACCTGATTGCCCACGATCTCGTCCACTACTTGTGCGTACCCGCTCGGGTTATTCGAATCCACAAGATACCGGGTGGTAACCCCGTTGACAGTCTTCGCGACGCGGTGGCCATCACCGTCGTAGACATAAGTTACTGCGCCACCGTTAAGACTCGTCAGGTGATTCTCGAAGTCGTACGAATACGCGTTGCCGTTTGCCGTGAGCGCATTCCCATTGTTGTCATAGGCCTCACCAGCGAGGCGGTCATTGTCATCATAGGTGCTCGTCGTTGAAGCAACTGCGGCCAGACTCGAGGTGCGCGAAAGCCTGTTCCCTGCGGCGTCGTACGAATAAGCGACGGACCCGTTTTCAGTTGGGGTGGTACCGCCGATCGTCTCGTTGGTCAGGCGATAGAGTGAATCATAAATGTAGTTCACGGTCCGCCCGTTCTGTTCGACGACCGCGGTGCGGTTTCCTGCTGCGCCGACAGTGTAACTGTAGCCCGCCAAATTGACCTGGCCGACGTTCATGGTCAGGGTGGTGAGCCGGTTAAGCGAATTGTAGGCGTGCGACGTGCTAACTCCGTTCGGGTAACTGTAGCTCTGTACGTTACCAACTTCGTCATAAGTGTAGCTTGTTCTGTTCGCCCCCGCGGGGAGAGAATTATCCGTCACATTCGCCAACCGGTTCATAGTGTCATAAGTGTAGTCAGCCGTGAGGCCGTTCAAGTTCGAAGATCGGGTAGTAAGGAGATTGCCGGCCTCATCGTATGTGTATGTCAGCGTCCCCTCAGGCGTCTGCTTACTAACTAGCCGATTGCGACTGTCATAGGTGTAGCTCGTGGTGCCGCTGGCATCCGTCATCGTCGCCCTCTGTCCCATTACGTTATAGGTAATGGTGACCAAATTTTGGTTCAGCGAAGGATCGGGTGTTTTGGTCACCAGACGGCTCATGACGTCATACGCATAGGAAGTCGTCTTTCCGTTGAAGTCGACCTTGCTTTGCAACCTGCCCGTCGGGAGATAGGAATAGGTCTCAGATTGCCCACCGGGAAGAACCCGCAGCGCCCTTCGACCAAGTTGATCGTAGCCATACCGAGTGGTCCGATTCAGGCCGTCGATCTGAGAGACCTGATTTCCGACTTCGTCGTAGCCATAGCGCGTCTCTTGCCCGAGGGCATCTGTCACTTTGACGAGACGCGTTAAGGCGTCGTATTCAAACTGAGTCGTCTTGCCGGCTTGATCAGTCTTGCTTATCGGCCGTCCCGAAGCGTCATACGCTATCGTCTCGAAGGTACCATCTGCGTAGTTGGTTTTGATGCGTCTGTTGTTGGCGTCATATTCATAAGTCGTCGTATGGTTCAACGCATCAATCATGGAAATCTGGTTGCCATTCGCGTCATAGGTGAAAGAAGTGATATGCCCGAGGGAATCAATGACCTTCGAGCGCCGGCCGCTACAGCCGCAGTTGGGATCGTATACGTAAGTTGTGGTGTTACCACGTGCGTCTTTCGTCGCCACGATTCGCCCGATTGCATCGTAGCTGGTCTGCATAGACGTCCCATCAGTAAAGGTGGTCTTTATCAAGTGTCCGAGCTCATCGTAGTCGTAGGAAGTTACATGACCGGCGCGGTCTTTGCTCGTCAGCTTACGACCCTCAGCGTCGTAGGTTATTTCTTCGAGCGTCCCATTAGGGTTGGTGGTCCTGGTTAGACGTCCCATGTCATCGTACGTTAATTCAGTCCGCCGGCCGAGTTCGTCAATGGTCGCGCTTTGCTGACCAATTGAGTTGTACTCAACCTGGGTAAATGAACCGTCGGCAAGGGTTGTCTTCTTCAGACGGTTCATTTTGTCGTATTCATAGCTCGTCGTGATTACTTCGAGCTGGCCTTGCGCGTTGGTGCGCTTGACGGTCTGGCTCGCGCGATTGCCGCTATTGTCATAAGTGAAGGTGGTCGCGTGGCCAAGCGCGTCCGTAACCTTAGTCAAGTAGCCACTCGTATATTCGGATCCCGTTGAGTTATTCAAGGCGTCGGTCGCTGAAATTAGCTGACCGCCGAAGACGCTGTAGACGTAGGTGGTCACGTTATGAAGCGGATCCTCGGTGGTCAGCAGACTGCCGTGCGCGTTGTAGGTATTCGTGGTGACATGGCCGAGTGGATCTGTCGTCGTCAAGACGTTCCCCAGCGTGTTGTAAGTAAATTGCGTTACGTTGTTGAGCGGATCAGTAATGCTCGTCAGATGATCGTTACTGTCGTAGGTGTAAGTAGTCGTCTTGCCGAGCGCGTTCGTCTCAGTCAACAGGTTGTCGTTGGCATCGTACGTAAACGAAGTCACGCCGCCGCGCGCGTCGGTCTTGCGCAGGACATTGCCACGTTCGTCGTATTCAAAGACAGTCCGGTGCCCGAGACGATCGGTGACCGTCTCAGTCCGGTTCGGAATGTCATGCAGATAAGTGATGACTTTACCGAAGCCGTCGGTGTGGCTGATCAAGCGGCCGCTCGGGTCATAGTCGTTGCGGATCGGCTGGATGCCGCGCGGATCGTGAATCGTCAAGAGGCGATGGTTCGCGTCGTAAGTGTAAGTCGAAGTGTTGTTCTCGTTGTCGGTGTACGACACCAGATCGCCGTTCGGATCGTAACCGTAGGTCATCGAGTTGCCGTTCGGATCGGTGATGCTGGTGATGCGGCCGGCGATGTCGCGATTGAAGACAATGCTCTTGCCGCTCGAGTGCACAATGCCACCCGCGCTAATCGTCAAGGTGTTGCCATTCGGATCGGCGAGGCTTTGCAGGCCGGTGCGCTGATCGATGATGTAAGCGGTGCCGTCTTCAGCAGTGAACTTGAAGACGAACGAGTTGAAGATGTCCACGCCGCCGCCAAAGCCGATCAAGTTCACCGGTCCCGGCACGCTGCCGTCGATCTGGACGTCGGAATTTCCGACTACTTCCAGCTTGCCGACTGTTCCCGGCATCGGCGTGAAGCTGATGTTTCCACTGATGATCGGTGAGTTGCGTTGGCAGTGCGGCGCGACGTTTGGTTGGAACTTGAAGACCTTACCGCCAGGAAACGTCACCGTCACGGCGTGCGAGCCGACGGGTTCGAGACAGTAATTCGGAAAGACTTCCTGCGAAACGGTCTCGTACCACTTGAGGCCGACCACGCTGGATTTCTCGACGCGAATGTTGTGCAGGCCGAGTGTCCAGCCAAAGCCGAAATCACCCACGCGCTTATCGCGGCTGTCGTAAGTGCGGGTAACTTCCATGGGCACGCCCGCGACCGGAATGCTCAGGTCGGTGAACGAGACGGTGAAGTTGCCGACCTTCAGATTACGCTCGACGATTACGCTGACTTTCGTGCGTGAGGTCTGGCCGTATTGATCGGTTGACGACAGACGGATGTCGAATAGGCCGTTCAGCATCATCGTCGGATCGATTGTCCCCAGTGTTCCTGACGTTGGACCGTTGCCGCTGGCCAATTGTGCCCAGACGCGGCTGTTCTGATCGTCCGTGCTGTCCAGGCTGTATTCGAGTTTCCAATCGCCGCCGCTGACTGAGCCGGTAACGATGGTGGGCTCGGTCACACTGGCATCGTCCGCGGGCGCGGTGATTTGCACCGTCGGCGCCGGAACATCCTGATTCACGATGATCGTGACGTCGTCGCTCGCGGTCAACTGGCCATCATTAACCGTCAGGCGCAGCACATAAGTTCCGACCGCGCTGAATTGCGCACCAGTAACCGGCGCATGAATGTTGCCGAAGGTGACCATGCCCGGTCCGCTGAATTCGGTCCAGTTAGTCGTCACGGTATTACCCACCGGCAATCCATCATCGCTGGCGCTACCGTTAAGTTGGACCGGCTGCGACAGGATCGTCTGCGCATCCGGCCCCGCGTTCACGGTCGGCCGTTGATTCTGGGCGGTGACCGTCACGCTGACATCGTCACTTGCTGAGAGCTGTCCATCGCTCGCATTCAGACGCAGGACATAAGTACCCGCAGTGCTTAACTGAACGCTGGTCACAGCGCTGCCGGCATTCGCAAACGTAGCCAGTGCTGGACCGCTGACCTGTGTCCATTGCAACTGGAGCGGGCTGCCCGTCGGCAAACCATCGTCGGCGACGCTGCCGTTCAAGGTGGTGGAATTCGTGGGCAGAATGATCGATCGATCCGGGCCGGCGTCGACTACCGGCGCTTGATTGCTGGTTGCGGAATTTACGGTGACATAGAAGTACGTCGTCGCGGCGTACTCCGAATCGTCAGCAGTGAAACTCAGAATGTAGAAGCCGGGCGTACTGAAGCTCGCCGTGGTGGTGTTTGCATTCGGACTGCTAAACGTGACGATCCCCTGACCCTGATCCTTCTTCCATTGAACGGACACACTACTCCCTACGGGCAATCCATCATCGCTGACAGTCGCGGTGACCGATGCGGTGTTCGGAAGCGTGATAGCTTGCTGAGTCGCGCCGGCGACGACTGGAGCCTGGTTCTGCGGCGAGATGGTCACGGTCACGTCATCGCTCGCGCTTAACTGTCCATCAGTGGCAGTCAGACGCAACACATAAGTTCCCGGCGTCGTGAACAGTGCGCCCGAATTCGCCACGTCGGGGTTGCTGAAGGTGACGGGCGCCGGTCCGCTGACCGCGGTCCAATGAGAGGACACACTGCTGCCGTAAGGCAATCCGTCATCGTTTACAGCGCCGTTGAGTTTGACTGCGGTGTTGCCGACCGGTCGCAGACTGATCGAATCAAAGTACGCATCGGCAATCGGACCACAGTTGTTCACCGCGCTTAAGCGCACCCGAATCCAGCCGGTGCCGACGGGAACGGTGTTGACTCCCTGCACCGAAGCCCAGTTTGGCGCGTATCCGGAGAAGGATTGAAGCGTGCCAATCACGGCGTTGTTTTGGGCATTACGAAATTCGACAGAGACTTGTGGGATATCCGGAATGAAGCATTCGATTACCTGACGGATATAAGCCTGTAGCTCGAATTGCTGCGTGCCGGCGGCAATACTGGCGGCATAAGCCGAGACGTCGATATCTTGACGCAGTTCGGCATATCCTCCGTCGGTGCCGACCCAGAAGAAGCTGTTGCCGCGATGAGGATCCGGCAGGCCGGGAATGCTGCTATTGCCCTTGGTCCAGCTGGTTCCCTGCTCTTCAATCCATCCCGGGATCTCGCCGTTGAGCAACGGCAGATCGTTTCCGGGATTGATGATCAAGTTGCCTTTGATCGCGGCAGATTGATCCGGCCCGGCATTCACTGTCGGCCCATGGTTGGCCGGGGCGGGATTCACCGTGATCTGCACATCGTCACTCGAGGTGAGACTCAAGTCAGTTGCGCTAAGGCGGAGAACATACACGCCGGTAGCGCTGAACGTCGCGCTGGTGAAGAGCGACGATGGACTGGCGAGGGTGACGGTGCCCGGTCCGCTGATCTTGGACCACGTAACGTTCAGCGTGTTGGACGGCAAACCATCATCCGTAGCTGAACCCTGCAAGCTGACAGCTGCCGGCAGATTGATCGTCTGATCCGCGCCGGCGTTGACCGCTGGCGGTTGATTCGCGACATCAGTCAACCATTGAACCGATGCGGTGGCCGAGAATGAATCGACCGAAGCGCGCAGCAGATCGGTTCCCTGGTTCGTGCCCGTATAACAGAACTGTGCCTGGCCGGCGGCATTTGTATTCGCCGAACCGTTCGCGGTATTTGCTCCCGTCGCGGCAAAGGTGACCGTTCTGCCGCCGAGCGGTGATTGCTCCTGGTTGGTGACAGTAGCGACGAGACACGCCTGGCCGTTGATGGGACGCGCGAGCGTCTCGGGTGATATGGCTACGTTGATGTTTTGACTCGCCGGCTTCAGGTTCATGCCGCCGGGATAGCCGTAGCCTTCGTCCTTGTTATAGCCGTAGATAAAGACCCCAAAGCTGACTGGGCCATCGAAGTTGTGCGCGCCCACTGAGATTGGCACTTGGGCGCCGGAATAACCGCTGGCGCCAATTTCGCTAAACATCCAATCCGGAATCGGTTCGTTATCGACCGTGATTTCACCCAACCAGTCAGTCGGCGCCACCACGTTCGCATAGTTAATTGCAAAACCCGCCGCCGGCGTGGTTACCGTGTAATGATTAAGGAACTGCGAATAGGGCGGAATGATCATCATGAACGGATCGGCCCAGCCGGTCCTCGGTGGGTCGTAGAAGATGCTCGTCGACAGTTGCGCGACCATGATGGGTTTGGTGGCGATAATTTCAGCTGGATTCGCCACGATTCGCTCGGCCCATTCACCATGATTCAGCGTCGCCGTAAGGCTGCTATTCAAATAAACTTCGGTGTTGTCTTCGGCGGCGACGATGCGGAAGAAATCTCCCTTGTTGCGCGTGGCCAACGGAATAGTCGCGAACCGTTTGCCCCACGCGGCCGTAGGCGGCAGCTGTTCGACCAAGTGATCGGCGCAACAGCCGGCTTCAGCGGGAATGGTGGCTGCTTCGTGACTCCCAAAAACTGCAATCGGCTTATCAGAAGACACACGGGTGCCGGTTAGATCACCCGCTGTGGTGGGAACTGTGTTCTGGAGCAGATACGTCTGTCCCTGGTTCAGAGTAACTGTATAAGGCACGCCGGCGAGCCGGCTGCCTGTAGTGGCTGACGGAGTAATCGTAACGATGGTGCTGTTGTCAGAGGCGACCACGCCGACTTGACTCGTGGGTGCGAAACTCATGTTGCTATAAGTCAGGACATAGTGATCCTTACCCAGCGCATCTACCGGCAAACCGAGAAACGCATCGGTAGTGAAGATCCGCTGATTCATTCCGTAGACTGACACCGCCTGCGCAGATGTAACATGGACACCTTTGTTCTGGACGATATCTGATTCATAGACCTGAACAAATGGAAGTTGAACGGTCGTTACCGTGTTCGCCTGAACGGTGAAGCTCTGCGAGAAGTTGAATCCTGGAATAGTTACAGTTCCCGTCGTATTCGCCGGGGAGGTGATAAATAACTTCTGCGAGGCGGAGACGAATCCATCAGAATAGTTCTGTGGAAACATCAGCCAGAAGTTCGTGCCTGAGTTGGTAGGCGTACCGTTTGGCGCACTGCCGCCGGCCGTATTTGGCACACCGACGCCGCCGCAGGCGAGATAGAGCGAGTCGCCGGCGAATGCTCCCGTCAAGATATCGACTTTCGTTCCTGCCGGCAGCGGCACCGACACGGACGCGACGCCTTCGGCGCTTGTTACAGTATTGAAGGACGCGCCATTTAGTTTTAGCTGTACCGGCTTGTTGGCGAGCGGCACGTTTCCGAACGTGTCCATCAACGTCGCGGTAATTACCAAACCGGCGCCGCTGCTTTGGTTGGGCGGCGCTTGAAACACGAGCGCCGTAGGCCGGCGGTTTACTGTGTAAGTCGCGGTGGCGTTGGCCGCGCCGCCGTCCTTATCAGTGACTGTGAGAGTGGCGTTGTAGCTGCCGGGTAAAGTATAAGCGTGCGTAATCGTCGCACTCGTGTTGCTGCAGTTATTGCAGGTCGACGTTTGCCCGTCACCAAAATCCCAGACGCCGTGCAAGCTCTGATTGTCGACCGAACTGGGATCGGAAATCGTTGGCGCGTTGGTCCATGATTCGCCCCAAAGCACAGTCTTGCCCGGCTGCACCGCGACTGACGGCGGCAGGTTCCTGACCGTCATCGGTTGCGTGACGACTGCTTTCAAACTGTTGTTGTCACCCAGAGTCATGGTGACGTTGAAGCTACCGCTGTCCGGGAATTGATATGGATAGTAGGTCGCCTGTTGCAGGTCGAGGACCGCGCCCCCATTGCCAAAATCAAACACACGATGGCCAAAGGACTGCATCAACAGGGTCGACGTATCGGTGAAGCGCACGAATTGTGCGCCTTCGTTTGCGAACATGGGTGAGAACGTAAAGCTCGGCGCGCCTGAGGCTGCGCCGACTTTCAGGTTCAACTGGTGGGTGGCAGTTAAGCCGGCGTCGTCGGTCACTGTCAAAGTTACGGTGTAAGTGCCCGCGGCTGCGTAGTGATGTGAAGGACTTTGCTGATTACTCGTGCCGCCGTCACCGAAGTTCCATGACCACGCCACCACATGCCCATCGCTGTCCGTCGATTGATCGATGAAGCCTGGATCGCTGCCGGCATGATCCGACGTGTAAACATGGAAACTGTTCAGGGCGATCAAGCTGGAGCCATAGTTATTCTTCAGCAGCAACCTGATATATCGTGCCTGGACCGGTGTAAACGAGAAGTGCTGGAGCAAATTGGTCTTGGCTAGAGTTCCCGCGAACGCGGTGACAAAAGAACTGTCGTTGGCATCGGTCGTCGAAACCTGCACCTCGAAATCTTTCGGTGATACGTTGAAGTCGCTGCACGAGAATCCGCACGGGACCGAACCCGGCATCAGCGCCACGTGATCGATCGTGTAGAGATCGCTGCCGGGCAGGCTGAGTTTCAACCATTGATTGGTAGTCTGGCTGTTGCCGGTGCGCCACGGACTGAGCGTGTCGATGTCCAGCGCGTTCTCGGGTCCATATGAGAGGGGGTCGTTCGAGCTGGAATATCCAAGCAGCGTCGATCCTTTTGCGGAATCGGCCAGCACAGCTAATTCCCTGATGCCGATGTTCGATCCGCTGTAGCTGTTCTTCCAATAGAACTCGACGTACTTGGCGTCGATGGGAGTTGGGAAGATAAACTCCTGCGCCAGAGGGCCGCCGAGTACGCCTGTCAGCGTCCCTGAGTAGACCGTGGTAAAGGCGCTGTCGTCGGTGGTGGTGGTGGACACGCGAATATCAAAGTCCTTGGGACCACGCTGGCCAAAGCTGAAATCGTTAACTGCAGTGATCTGCACGCCGCGAACCTTGTGGATAGTCTCGTCTTCCAGCGAAGTCTTGACCCACACGTCTGTGACGACGCCGTTCGGCGAAAACCAATAACTATTGACTTGGTCATCAAAGGCATTTTCCGGCGGATTTATCTGTGAATTATCCTGACCGGAAGACGCTACGACGCGCGCTGTGCCTTCCGCAATCACATCGAAGACTGGCGTATTGATTTGCGCGCCGCCGCCCTGATTGTTAAGCGGTACATATTTCAAGTAACGCGCTTGCACTGGACCACCAGGGAAAATGAAGGTCTGCAATTGCGGATTGAAGACAACGCTGGCGGAAAGGACTTTGGTAAAGGCGGACGCGTCCGGCGTCGTCGATGAAACCCACACTTCAAAATCTTTTACGCCGGTCGAACGGCCGAAACCAAAGTCGTACCAGGTCGCGATCTTGACGCCGTCGATCGTCGAGGGCTTGTTGCCGCCGAGTTGAATGATCGCAAACTCGTTTGCAGTGGTGGTGGTGACCCAACCGCCACGCGCGTATCCCAACATTTGATCCGCGGTGTTAGTCCCGCCACCGTAACTGAAGTCATAAATCGCACCACCGTTCTGAATCAGCGCCGGCGATTGATTCAGGGCAGAGTTCGGCTTGCCCAGGAACGAAACGATTGAATCGAAACCGCCGGCGGAAACCGGCTGGAACGTGCCAAGTATCGTGGAAACCGAACTGCCGTAGTTGTTGATGACGACTAACTTGATGAATTTTGCTGTGACCGGGCCGGCGGGGAAAACAAACTCCATCGGCGTCGGATTATCCGGCATCGAAGCAATCAAAACGCTGTGGAAATCGGAAGCGTTGGCCGTGGCGCTGGAGACTTGAACTTCAAACTGCTTAACGTCGGTCCCGTCGTTGAAGGGATTCTGCAGGCGCACTCGATCAATCAGCGCAGCTTGTCCGTCGGAGGTACCGAACACGAACGACTGATTGCTGACCTGGCCGTTCCCACTCCACCAATATGTATTGACAGTCGGGTCAAGTAACTGTTTTGGATGATAGGTCTCGAAGCCGTCGTTGCGATAGCTCGAGAAGGAAACCGTTGTTAGCGGTACGGGCCCTTTGTTCGCTGCGAGTCCGAAATCTGCCACCGGAGGTTGATTGGAAGTTATATTGATTGTGACATCGTCAGTCGAAGTAAGTTGCGAATCACTCGCGGTCAGCCGCAGAACATAAGTGCCCAAGGCGCTCAAGGTGGCTGTGGTCACCGCCGAGTTCGCATTTGCGAAACTGACTGTGGATGGACCACTGACCTGACTCCATGAAACTGTAAGCGGAGCGCATCCGGGCAGACCGTCATCGGTAACCGAGCCATTCAACGTCGCCGTCGTACTCGGCGCGAAGATTGCTTGATCCGGCCCCGCGTTGACGGTCGGCGCAGTGTTTCCACTGCCAAACCCATATTGCAGATGATCGACTTCGATTCCTCCTCCCGTGTTGAGAACGCGGATTGCAGAGATGCCGTCAGAATTGTAGGCACCGAGAAATCTGTCTTCAGCCGTCGTATCAAAGAACACGTTGTCGCCCAGATTGAACGGTCCCTGAAGTCCCATGGAAACGCCGTGGCGATCGAACGCCTCGAAGTACACGTCTCCCGCGCCATCGGTCCAAACCAAACCTGCGTGTGTTGGCAAAGAGCCCAACACGTTTGCGTCGAAAGTGAATTTGACACCCTGCGAGCCGTTGATATTGAAGTATGAATCGCCGGAACCACCGTGGCCGTCGATGACACCGTCGTCAGCGTCGACTGAGTCGTGGAAGCCAGGACCAAATATCACGCCGGTCACTCCCCCGGCGTTAGCGCTAACCCCGGGAGTATTCAAAAGATGATCTTCAAAATCCTCCAGATAGAAGTAACTGAAACTACCGTTTCTGAACGGACTATCCTGGAAACTCAGATAGGGCGTTGGCGCAAAATAGTGCGCGGACGCTGCGCCCGTGGGATTGATGACAACTGTAATCGCTACGTCATCAGAACTCGTCAAATCCGAATCGGTAGCCGTCAGACGGAGAACGTAATTGCCTGCCGCGCTGAAACTCGCCGCGGTCGTCACGCTGGACGCATTCGCAAAAGTCACGCTACCCGGTCCGCTGACTTTGCTCCACGAAATCGTAAGAGTGCTCCCCGTCGGAAGTGCATCGTCACTCGCACTGCCCTGAAGGTTCGCGGTGCACGAGCTGATACTCTGATCCGCGCCAGCATTCACGACCGGCGCTTGATTTGCCGTACTTACGGTAATGACGACATCATCGCTGCTCGACAACTGCGAATCGTTGGCAGTCAATCGCAGCACATAAGTTCCCGTGGCGCTGAATGAAGCAGTCGTTACCGGAACATTCGGACTTGCAAATGTGACCACGCCGGGACCGCTGACCTTACTCCACGTGCTGGTCAGCGTGCCGCTCGTCGGCAGTCCGTCGTCGCTTGTCGAGCCGTTAAGATTCGCCACATTAGGCAGCGTGATTGTTTGATCGGCGCCGGCGTTCGCGGCCGGCGCATGGTTTTCCGGAATGACTGTAAGCTGGATATCGTCGCTGCTACTGAGTTGCGAGTCAGTGGCCCTCAGACGCAAGACGTAAGTGCCGGCCTGTGAAAACGAAACTGTAGTGATCGCCGCGTTCGGCGTGGCAAAGTTCGCTGTACCCGGTCCGCTCACCTGGGCCCAACTAACGGACACACTGCTCCCTCGCGGCCAACCGTCATCAGTGACTGTGCCATTGAGAGTGGCGTTCGACGGTAAGGTAATGCTCTGGTCTGCGCCCGCGTTCACCACCGGCGCCTGGTTTTCCGGATCGACGACAATGACCAGATCATCACTCGTCGCGAGCTGTGAATCGCTCGCAGTTAAACGCAGCATGTAAGTCCCTGCCGCGCTGAATGAAGCTGTCGTCAAGACATTGTTAGGAAAGGCAAAAATCACTTGGCCCGGCCCACTCACCTTTGTCCAGGAAGTCGTGACTGTGCTGCCCGCGGGCAGACCGTCATCACTGGCACTGCCGTTGAGCGTCGCCGCGCTGGGCAGAGCGATTGTCTGATCGGCGCCAGCATTCACCGTTGGTGCATGGTTCTCGGCAATGACGGTGATGGCGATTTCGTCGCTGGTGGCGAGTTGAGAATCGCTTGCCGTGAGACGCAGAACGTAATCACCGGCCGTACTGAACGAAGCCAGGGTCGCTGCTGAATTCGGATTAAGAAAAGTAACCGTTCCCGGGCCACTCACCTTGGTCCAGCTGGACGTTAACGTGCTGCCTGACGGCAATCCATCATCGCTAATAGTTCCATTCAGACTCGCGGTCGAAGGCAGCGTGATCGATTGATCAGCGCCTGCGTCGGCAGTCGGCGCGTGATTTTGTGGTATGACGTTGATGCTTACGTCATCGCTGGCGCTGAGTTGTGAATCGCTGGCTGACAATCGCAAGACATAAGTCCCTGAGACGCTGAACGACGCAGTAGTAACAGGAGCACTTGGATTCGCAAACGTGACTGTGCCCGGGCCGCTGATTGTGGCCCATTGCGTGGACACAACACCTGAAGGCAAACCATCATCGCCGACACTCCCATTGAGGCTGGCGACATTCGGCAGCGTGATTGTTTGATCGGCACCGGCGTTCACGGCAGGTGCTTGATTCTGCGGAATTACAATGACCGTTACGTCACTGCTGCTCGACAACTGTGAGTCGTTGGCCGTGAGACGCAACAGATAGGTTCCTGACACGCTGAATGCGGCAGTTGTGACAGTCACATTTGGATCACCAAAGCTGACCGCGCTGGGACCACTCACCTGGCTCCAGGTACTCGTAAGCGTACCTACAGGCAAACCGTCGTCGCTCGCGCTGCCGTTTAGACTTGCCGTCGCGGGCAGAGTGATAGTTTGATTCTGGCCGGCGGATACAGCGGGCGGTTGGTTTGGCGGAGGCTGGCGCGTCACAGTAATCTGCGTGCTGCTTTGATTTCCCGCATTGTCGGTTGCGACTGCGGTGATGGTGTTTGATCCAAGCACCAGGTCAATGCTCGTCAGGGACCACGTTCCGGTGCCCGGATTGTAACTGGCTGCCGTTCCGTTAACCGTTATGCTTGCCAGGCCGGTGTCGTTTGAGCCGTTATCAGAGGCGGTCCCACTCACGACCACGGATGCAGATGTAGTTGTCGAGTTGTCGACCGGCGAGATTATGGCGACGCGCGGCGGGGTGGTATCTGGCTGACGCGTGTCGTAGTGAATAACGGAATTGCCGGATACGGTGAGGGTCTTACCAACGAGCGCTCCGAAAATCGGCGAGCCGCCTGACAAGGTTACGCTGGTGCCGGGAGCATAGACCTTTAAATAGGCGCTGGTGCCGCCACTCAGAGTCACTCCATTATTACCGGTGTAGCTGGTCGAAATTTGTAAATTAGCCGGCCGGTTTGTTGTATTGGCAAAGCTCCCGCCGCTGGCATTCAACTGCCCCGTCAGATTAATCACCACGGTACCATTCACAGTAAGGGTCGAGCCGCCGCTGAGCGTCACGTTATGCAGGCAGTACGTTCCGTTCGCAAGCGTCGCCGCGTTGCCGCCGCTAATAGTCAGGTCACCCCTGGTCTGATCATAAGTGAAATTTCCCGTGACCCAATTGTTCGAGCTGGTTGGCGCGGTGCGATAGCTACCGCACGCAGCGGGGATGGCAGCAGTAAAAGGCGAGGTTGTCTGCCTGCTGGTCGTGCCCTGGATAGTGCCTGAGTTAGTGAGCGTGGTTGCGTAAGTAAGGTCACCGCTAACCAGACTTCCACTTTCGAGAATCACATTCCCTTGCGAGGACACCACATTGCCGTGGACTTTCGCGCCCTTTAAATCGATCTGTCCGTTGCTGAAGACGTTGGCATGACTGCCGTGTGAGTCCGAATATCCGAACAGTGAATCGAAGCTGTCCACGTACGCGCTGCTTGCGCCAATCGTCACGCTGTCCAGACCGACAATAGCCGGAAAAGTTGAAACGTCGTTGCCTGACATCGGTGAGAGGACATTATTTGGAACACCCTCCACGCCGCCATCGATCAATTTTGGCGTAAAGCTATTGGTCCTGCTCGGAACAGTCTGGGCCTCCTTCGAGGAACGAACAGGTGGTGAGGTGTGGGCGCTCGCGACCCGCGGGACTAGTTGCAAAAGCAAGGCATACGTCAGCACCAGCGCGAGTAGCTGGTAACGCAGCCGACTCGAGTTTAGGTCAACGAATTGAATGTGGGTCGTATGGAATACGCCCGAGAAAAAAGCGCGAGCGCGCGCGGAGGAAAGGGGAATCATTTTTCAATCCTCGTTTCGTGAAGCTTGTCAAAAGTAAACGAGTACAAACTGCGACACCAACGAAGGTCATTCGTTGGGCCCTGAGTCGGTTGAAATACTCTCTAAAGACTGAAACTTACTGAGACGTCGTGGTGGCCTGATTTATTCGGGAAGTAGGCCACTGTTGTCAGAGGCATGCTTACTAAACGAGGGTAAGCGCAATCGGGTCAGCTAGCCTCGTCAACTTTATCGGCAAGCATGCGTGACCGCGGCGAGACTCTATTGCAACGGCAGTTGCATGTCAATAGCAATTATTCTTCGATTAATTATCCTTCGATGGCTCCGTAAGAACTTTCCGCTCGTGATTTGACAGCGGAATATCGCGATGTAACTTTAATCCCTCGCGCCTGTCGTCCTAGAGCCAGAACGAACCTAAATATCGATAGCTCTCATATCTTTAATTGCCTTACGTGTGGCCACGCACACCCAAAGAATAAGCAGCCCGCTCTCTTACCTGTTTCTTCCGTCCGAACACGCGGCTCGGGATGGTGGCGTTATGTGTCGTAACGAAGCAAGACACATCGGGTTGACTTAGTTGAACGTCAAAGGCTCCGTCTGGATTTGAGTTTGTGATCAGTATCGAGAACCGTCGTTCAGAGTGCGGCGGCGGAATTCCTGCCCGGCAGTCCGCTACGCGACAAACTTATAACCGTGGCCGCGCATGGTGAGAAAGTGCCGGGGCTCCTTGGCGTCGTCTTCCAGCTTCTGCCGCAACCAGCCCACATGAACGTCAACGGTGCGGGTCAGCATTCCGGTGTCATAGCCCCAAACCTCGCGCAGGAGGTCATCGCGCGAAAGCGTTACGCCGCGGTGGGCGATAAAGTAGGACAGCAGTTGAAACTCTCGCGCAGAGACTTCCACCTGCTTACCATTGATAAGCACCTCGGTGCTCCGAAAATTTACCGTGACTGAGCCAAAGCTAAACGCGTCGAGCTGCTCCGCTGCGCTCGCCGTGGTCCGGCTACGCCGCAGCAACGCTTCCAGACGCGCCAGCAGCTCGAGCGGCTCGAATGGTTTGCAAAGATAGTCATCCGCGCCGAGCTTCAGGCCCAGGACTTTGTCGATTACCTGGCCACGCGCCGTCAGCATCAGAATCGGCGTCGTGATACTTCGTTGCCGCAGATCGCGGCACACATCAAAGCCGTTCTTGCCCGGCAGCATTACGTCCAGAATGATCACGTCGAAGTTGCCTTCGCGGGCGCGCGCCAAACCCGTCAAGCCATCGCCGGCCGTCTCAACGCGATACTCTTCCGCGTTGAGCAGATCCGTCAGGGCCATCGTAATGCCTGGGTCGTCTTCAATCAGAAGGATCTTGTTTGACATTGTCGCTGCAAAAAAAGGCGCCGGGTGTCAGGTGCCGGTCAGAAGCCGGCACGATCCACGCGTCTGACGAGCCTACGTGGAAATTCCTGGTAACGCTGAAAGCGTTGGCTAATTTCAGCCCAGGGTTGGGCTCTGGCAACCTTTGGAACATTCATTCTCGAAGATGCAACTCTGAAGGAGTTGCGTCGCTGTTCGTATTCGCGAAACCTTCGCAACTCCTTCAGAGTTGCGAAGAATTTATTGGGGTAATTTGGAACCCAGGGTTTCAAACCAAACCCTGGGCTGTAATTAGTCAACGCTTTCAGCGTTTCAATCCCGCCCGGCCCCACTCACAATACCGGTAGATGCAACGTAAACGATGTGCCGTCACCTGGCGCCGACTTCACCGTCACGTTGCCGCCAAGCGCGCGCAGGGTACGCTCGACGAGACACAGCCCCAGTCCGGTGCCGCTGGTCGTCGCAGCATTCACACTCTGTCCGCGATAGAAAGGTTCGAAGATATGCGGCAGATCCTTCGGCGCGATGCCGGGCCCGCGGTCAGCAACGGTGATTTGCACTTCCTTGCTCTTCCTCGCTGGCGCGGCACACGCGGTTACACTCAACCACTTGCCTCGCGCTGCGTACTTCAGCGCATTCTCAAACAAGTTCTTCAGGGCACTTTCCAACGCGGGACCATCAGTAAGCACCAGAGGCAGATCTTTTGCAAAGTGCTGCTCGATTTGCCAGCTATCTTCTGCGAAAGCACCCGCGTACTCGGCCAAAGACCGTTCGGCGATTTCAATCACGTTGGTCGGTTGTGGGTCATAGACTCGACGACCCGATTGAATACCCGCAAAGCTAAGCATTCGCTCGATCTGATTGATCAGCCTGCGCGCTTCACGCTGAATCACGTCACCGTATTGTTGCACACGGCTCGGATCTTGGATCGTGCCTCGAGATAAATTGTAGCTGGTAGATTGAATGACCGTCAGCGGCGTGCGCAATTCGTGAGAGACGCCCGCCACGAACTCCATTTGCTGTTGCGCCAAACGGCGCGCGCGCAATGTGGCCAACATCAACATCACTGAGCTGCCGGCCAACAGCACGAGCATGATCAAACTGAACATGAGGACGTGTAGTCGGGCATTGTCGACCAGCGATTCAATCGAACCGGCTTTGTTCTTCACCACCAGCAGCCAGGCCGAGTCGCCGGCGTCTCCGCGCTTACCGCGAATTTCCGTGAGCGGCATACCTTGCGAACCAGCAACAAACGGCTGTGGTCCCGGCCGGGTCGGCGGACGACGCTCGTTCGGCGCGACGCCGTCGGGTGGACGCGACGGCACCTGACGATCCTGCGGCATGTTTGCGTCAAGCAATACAATGCCGGCGTCAACCTGTGACAACGACGCAATCGTCAAAGTCGCATCCGACCCATAGATCATACTCAGTGGGTTACTGGCAACGACCGCCACCTGATAACGGCCGCCGGTCCCGTAGTGCCGGGCCACTAGTTCGGGAATCAGATACTGCTGGAGATAGTCATTATCGACTTCAAGAAAACACCAGCCCCTCAGTTCCGGTACCTTGATCGATTCCTGCAGGCTTCCGCGTGAGGGCCGGGTGCCGGTAACTACTGGAAATATCAACACCGGTCTACCTTGAAAAAACTCGAACGCAAAACCGTTGGGGAAAAGCGGAGGCGGACCTCCCGCCAAAGGCTGACGCTCCTCCAGGACGCGGCGATAGACGACAAACTCTTTGGGCCAGTCTTCAGTTTTGAATTGGTTGTCGCCCGTCTGCAGCCGTCTGAAGACGACTCCATTGTCGGTTTGCATGCCGATGCTGATCGAGGCTGGTAGTTGCGGACGTTCAGAAGTGTTGTGCCATCGTCTGGTAATCTCGATCATGTATTGCTCAAACGCAACATCGTTTCTTTCGTCCGGTGGTGGACGGAAGAAAGGCAGCAGTTGCAACAGCGTATCTCGGAAATCTCCGCTGAAGTTTCGTAGCGCCGCTTCCATGGCTTCACGGCCTTGTCGCCGGTGGGCCTCGCTCGCGAAATTGATCCACTGATACTGGAACACGCCGGCGATCACCGTGAGCAGCAGAACCGTCACGCAACCTGTCACCAGCCAATTTATTTTGAAACGTCTGACCCGATCGAACATCACTCGCATTATAGCTTTCAAATTTGGTCAGCAGCATCGACTGGGACCAGGCTTTACCTCGTCTTTACAAAACGGTGGTCACTTTACGAACAGTTTACATAGCCGCGCCCACCTTTCCCGTATGATCGTTGTAGTTCAACAAACCATTCAAGAGGAGAACAAATGAGAAAACTAGCGCTTCTAATCATCCTGGTGTCGACGGCCGCCGTCGCATTGCCGCAGCAGATGCCGAAAACGTCTGGCCCACAGTCCGACGCACAAAAGGCGTTTGAAAAAATGAAGACCCTGGCCGGTTCCTGGGACGGCACGGTTATGAGCATTCCGATCAACTTTACAATTCGCGCCGCATCCAGTGGGACCGCTATTCTGCACGAGGGGAACACGGAGAAAGGGGTGCCGAACCATGAGATCACAATGTTCTACGTCGACGGGGATCGTTTGCTCGCGACCCATTATTGTGACGCCGGAAATCGCTCAAACATGGAGGGGAAAATGTCGGCCGATGGAACAAGCGTAGAGTTTAACTTCCTCGATGTCGCCGGCAGCACGAAGGGCGGATTGGTGAAACGCATGAAGTTCACAATGATTGACGCGAACAAGCATCTCGTAGAGTTCACTTTCATTATGCCTAACGGCAAGCCGATTGAGTTGCACGGCGAATTTCAGCGGACAAAATGATTGGCCGACCAACGCTTCCTCGTCCCGCAGGGACGAAATGTTTATAGAACGCGCGACCTCCAAAAGGCTCTTCCTAGCTCTCGACTTTGAATTCATTCGCCGCAAAAATTGCGCTCCGCTGGGGCGCGGGTCGTGGTTAGAGCGGTTCTATAAACATTTGGCACCTCTGGAGCCAGGATTTCTTTCGGCATAGTAAAGGACCAGAACAATGCGATCGCCCATATTAATAATTCATATTTGCGCTGGTGTCGTAGGGGTACTTTCCGGGGCGGCCGCAATGTCGTTCCGGAAGGGTTCTCGACCGCATCGCGTGGGCGGAAATTTGTTTTTCGTCGCAATGCTTATCATGGGTTCAACCGCGGCGTATCTCGGCAATGTTGTCGGCGGGCTATTCGCGTGTTATCTGGTGGCCACCGCGTGGTTGACCGCCAGGCGGCAAGCAGGGGAAACGACTATTTTCGATTGGGCTGCGTTTCTATTTGCCCTGGCGCTCGGAGCTGTGCTCGTGACCCATGGCGTAAGACTGGCAACAGGCAGAGTTGCGCCACAGCCTGGAGTTCCTGTTGGCATGATCTTTTTCCTTGGTTCCGTGGCGCTGCTTGCTGCCGCGGGAGACCTTCGCCTGCTCGTGCGCGGCGGCGTCTTTGGTAGACAACGAATCGTGCGCCATCTGTGGCGTATGTGCTTTTCGTTTTTTATCGCCACCGGATCCTTCTTCATAGGACAGCCACAAGTATTCCCCGCTTTCATACGCAGAACAAATCTACTTTTTATCCCGGGTATCCTGCCACTGGTGCTGATGATTTTCTGGTTGATCCGAGTCCGCTTCACGAAAGCGTATAAGAGTAAGTCGGCGACAAGCAGTGGCAATGCTCGCTCGTTGACCGCTTAGACTTTGTGGCTTTTAGATCTATCGAGATGAATCAAAGCCGGAGTCACCGATCGTGTGCCCTCACTGAGAGGGCACACAAAATCTAACAGGAGAATACCAAATGAAAAACAGCGTTATGTTAACCATCTCGTCTCTGCTCTTGCTCCTCTTTCTTACGTTTCACCTGGCGGGCGACATCGTGTACGGGTTTGAGCCGGGCGGGCTCGCGAATCTCATTGTGGTGGTGCCCTTCTCCGTTGTCTGGCTGTACGGAACGCTGGTGCTTGCCGAACGGCGATCGGGGTACATCATCATGTTTCTCTTGTCGCTCTTTTCGTTGGTCGTCCCCTACGTCCACATGAAGGGAAAGGGTGTCGGCGTCGCTAGCAGGCTCGCCGGTTCCAGCGGACACTTCTTTTTCGTCTGGACGCTGCTCGCGATCGGCGTGCTCGGACTATTCTCCGCCATCCTCTCGGTGCGCGGACTGTGGAGCCTGCCATGGCGCCGGTCCCGGTCAGCCCCGAGTTCTTCTGCCTCGTCGGTCGCTCAGTCTGCGCCGTAGGTTAGAAAATTGTTCGCGAAAATCGAGATCATTCGCACGCTGCTGGGCACTCTCGTGGTGCTCATCGCTTCCTTGGGTTGCGCGCTTCATTTGTATCGGTTCTCTCGCGGCAAGACGAGACCGGCGCCGGTCGTCACTCTGGTTATCATCGGATCGACCGCTTTGGTTACCGGTCTGCAATTCGTTTTTCCTGAAGTGCTCACCGCGCTGCGACGCAATCGAGAGGCATTACTGGCGGGAGCGTCGTTACGCAACCAACTCACAAGGAAACCTAACCAGGCGATGCAGCGACTCTCGTACGGTAGGCCAAATTCCTCAGGTCTCTTCTGCAAAGATTAATCAGCCGGTTCGTCATTCTTTCGCTAGCAACCGCGATGGCTAGTTCTCCAACCTCATTCTTCAAGATTTTTCATGGAACAATTGCTCAACCGAATGCTACAATCGAAACAAATAACTCGAGCCAATTGGCCCGTCTTCTTTCAAAAACTCGGCTTAGGTTGACTCGCAAAGTCAGCGCACCCGACGAGTCGTCCTTATCCATTGGAGGCCATATCTATGGCGCCAGAACTCAGGAAAACGGGAATCAGCGTCGTCGGTGATCTGCCTTGGGGTGCGCACTTTTGTACCTTCTACGAGACGAAACAGGATCTGCTCGACATCTTGATCCCATATTTCAAGACTGGCCTGGAAAACAATGAGTTCTGCTTGTGGATAGTTTCGAACTCTGAGCTGATTACAAGCGAAGAAGCCAAAGCGGCGCTCGGTCACGCTGTTCCCAGGCTTGACCAATACTTGTCCAAGGGGAGAATAGAAATTGTTCCTCACGATCAATGGTGGTTTCTTAAGAGCCGCACATTCGATCTCCACCGCGTCGTCCACCAATTCAAAGAAAAACTCGACGACGCATTGGCCGCTGGTTACGTAGGGATGAGAGTAAATGGCAGTCCCGCGTGGATGCGAACGGAGCGCCACGAACAACTTTGCGAGTTCGAAAAAAAAGTTGATCGTCTGTACCCCTCTCTACGCATCGTCGTGGCATGCACCTACCCCGTCGGCGCGAGCACAGCGGATTTACTTTTCGATGTCGCGTGCAGCCACCGCTTCACCATAGCGAGGCGTCGCGGCAAGTGGGACGTGCTCGACACTCCGGAACTGCTCCAAGCCAAGCAACAAATCGAGCAGCTAAACCGAGAGTTGGAGCAGCGGGTACGCGAAAGAACGAAAGAACTTGAGACGGCCAACGAAAAACTTGGAGAGGAGATTAAGGAGCGCAAGCGCGCCGAAGAGCAAGCGCGCAAGGTACTAGACACAATACCCGCGCTGATCGGCAGCGGGACACCTAACGGCATTCTGGATTATTGCAACCAGCAGTGGCTCGCCTACGCGGGAGTGTCGCTCGAGGAACTCCAAAAAAATGAAACGCTACATCCAGACGATAAGGCACGGGTGGTACGAGCTTGGCAGGAGGCAATGGCAACCGGAAAGCCTTATGAACTGGAACAACGCTACCGCCGATTCGACGGAGTGTACCGCTGGTTTCTGGCTCGTGGCGTACCGCTGAAAGACGCGGAAGGAGTGATCGAAAGATGGTATGGGACCTTGACCGACATCGAGGATCGGAAACAGGCAGAAGAGGCGCTGCGGCAAAGCGAGGCTAAACTGAGGCAAGCCCAGCAGCTCGCGCACATCGGCTACTGGGAGCGCGATCTAATCGCTGATCGTATCACCTGGTCGAAAGAAACCGGTCGTATCCTTGGACTGGAATCATCTCCTGGCGTGTCTAACCAGGCTCAAATACGTGAATTTATTTATCCCGATGACTGGCAGCATCATCAACAAGTCTTAAATGAAGCGCTGCAAGGCAGCCGGCTCTTTGATGTGGAAGTTCGAATCGTGCGTCCGGATGGCAACATACGATTTGTGCATATCCGCGACGAAATTGTGCGCGACGAATCGGGCAAGCCAATTCGCATGTTTGGCGCCGTGCAGGACATCACCGAACGCAGGCGAGCCGAAGAGGCAGTGCGCCGCAGTGAAGAACACCTTCGCCTGGTAATCGATACTATTCCCACAATGGCCTGGACCTCTCAGCCTGACGGCGTCGTTGATTTCATCAATCAGCGTTGGTTGGACTACGCCGGTGTGACACTCGAGCAATACCTTAAAGACCCGATGGGCACAGTTCATTCCGACGACGTGACACGCGTTGTGGAAAACTGGGGTGCAGCCAGGAGGGCTGGGAAACCGTACGAGGATGAAATGCGCTTGCGAGGTGGTGACGGGGAATATCGCTGGTTCCTGGTTCGCAGCGAGCCCCTGCGCGACGCGCAGGGAAACGTTGTCAAGTGGTACGGATCATCAATCGATATCGAGGACCGCAAGCAAGCCGAGGAGAAGCTCAAGCATAGTAAGGTGCAGTTAGCCCAAGCGCAGCGCCTGGCCCACATCGGTAGTTGGGACTGGGACCTGCGCACGAATGAGGTCACTTGGTCTGACGAGCTTTACCACATCTTCGGTCTTGAACCGGGAACTATTTGCCTCGCGGGGGAGGTGGACCAATTTATCCATCCGGACGATCTAGCTTTGGGTTGGGAGACCGTCAAACGCGCCTTCGCGAGTAAAGAGCCGTACGATTATTATCATCGCATCCTTAGACCAGATGGCACTGAACGGATTGCTCGTTCGCGCGGAGCGGTAGTGACGGACGATCACGGAGAGCCGATCAGGGTGTTCGGAGCTACGCAGGATGTGACCAAACTCAAACACGCTGAGGAGAAGCTGAAGGCCACCACTGAACAGTTACGCGCTCTCTCTGCAAGTGTTCAATCGGCGAGAGAAGAAGAGAGCAAACGCATCGCACGTGAAATTCACGACGAACTTGGAGGAGCGCTGACAAGCTGGAGGTGGGACCTGGAGGAGATTCGCGACGAGATGTCTGTGCCTCTGGATGCGTCGGAGATTGTCACGGTGCGAAACAAGATCGAGGTGATGATAAAACTCACTGAGACTACGCTTGATACGGTCAGGCGGCTCGCTTCCGAGCTACGGCCCGCGGCTTTGGAACTCGGACTGGTGCAAGGACTCGAATGGCAGGCGCTACAGTTTGAAAATCGAACCGGTATTCCGGTCGAGCTGGATTGTGTTTTGGAAAAAGTTGATCTGGACAACGGTCAAGCAACTGCGGTCTTCCGTATCCTGCAAGAGGCCCTGATGAATATCCAGCGGCATGCCCAAGCCACGCAAGTGACCATTAAGTGCTGGGAAGAATCCGGCCGGTTTATCCTGACGATCAAAGACAACGGCCGAGGGATTACCGAAAGTGAGAAAGCAGCTCATGAATCTCTTGGTCTGCTCGGCATGCGTGAGCGCGCGCATCTCGCGGGTGCAGAGCTCAATATCGAAAGCGCAGAAGGCAGAGGGACGAAGATCACGGTGCAAGTCCCGATCTCAGCCAGCGAGCAATCTGGAACTGTCGGTCCATAAGGATGGCGAAGCGCCCTAAACCTGGAGACCCGCAGCGATGAAGAGAATCCTCTTAGTTGATGATCATGAAGTCGTCCGCGCCGGAGTGAAGAGAATCTTCGACAAGCAACCCGAAGGTGCCGTTCTCTTCGGAGAGGCGAGCACGGCTCCAGAAGCAATTGAACTTGTCAGGGAACAGGATTGGGATGTGGCGGTGCTCGACCTTTCTTTGGGGGGCAGAGACGGACTGGAAGTTCTGAAAGAGCTGAAGCAGATTCGGCCCCGCCTGCCGGTGCTGATCCTGAGCATGCACTCTGAGGAGCTATTTGCCCGACGGGCCTTCAAAGCGGGAGCGAGCGGCTATATTACGAAGGACATCCCGCGCTCAGAATTGGTAAGTGCTATCAACAAGGTGATCGAGGGCGGGACGTATGTCAGCCCCGCTCTAGCCGAAGAACTGATAGTTGATCTCAGAAGAGGCGCAGACGGCCCGCCCCATGAACTGCTGTCTGATCGTGAATTTGAAGTGCTGCGTCTAATCGCTTCAGGCAAGACCGTGAGCGAAATTGCCGGGTTGCTTTCGCTCGGCGACAGTACGATCAGTACATACCGCGCAAGGATCCTGGAAAAGATGGGAATGAAGACGAATGCTGAACTTACTCACTATGCCATTCAAAACAAATTGGCGTAATTGAGGCAATAATATAGTTGACGCAGCTGACATCATTATTGGATTAAGGATCTGGTTTTAGAGCGCCAAAGGCGAAAAGCGCAATAGCCTGGGGCAACGCCCCAGGTGGGCCGCAAGAAATAATGATCTTGAGCGCTGTAGGCGCGGAACTTTGGATCCGTCGATATAATCTCCGGAATTATTTCGCGCTTTCAGCGCTTTGCGGTATACGGGTTCGCATTCCTGGGGCGCTGCCCCAGGCTATTGCATTTTGCGCCTTCGGCGCTGACAACCGAGCCGTTCCAATCACACTCTTTCTGAGTCAAGTATGTCATTGCCTAATTAAGTTCATCTTTGCATACCGTTTTTGTTGATAGCCATTTAGATTTTTACCCGCCTGATTCTACACTCAGCCCCTCCGATTTTGTCGCGCGCATCGGCGAGGATGTCAGTCAATTTGGGACACGAAAATCATAATTGGCGCGATACCGTTCGACACTCCCTTTCACTATTCTAATCAGAAGGAGAGATGGAACTTTCTCGATACGGGCGTGAGCACCGCACGGTGTTGGGCCCCCTCGATTCGGTTTCCGTCTCCGCAAACTATTAATTCCCCGACAAATTACGCGCGTCGAAGGCCGACGAGTCGGCAAGACGTGAAGCAGCTGGGCCGGTGAGATTTCCCAGCGCCGGTTTGCTTTATTCAGAGTGACCGATGCGCGTTCGTTGCATTTCGGAAGGATCGCATTTCGTGAATACATTCAGCAACAGAATGAAGAATCGTGGGAATTCGTTACGAGGCACAATAAATCGCAGATGCGGGGAATTGGAGCACGCAAGACTGGCAGCGGAAGTAGAAGCCGAGCGCCGGCGCTTAAAGAATATTGTTGCCAATGTTCCGGGCGTTGTCTGGGAAGCCTGGGGCGAGCCGGATGCCGCCACGCAACGAATTGATTTCGTAAGTGACTATGTTGAGACCATGCTCGGCTACACCGTCGAGGAATGGTTGAGGACTCCCAACTTTTGGCTCTCGGTCGTTCATCAGGACGACAAAGAGCGCGCTGCCCGAGAGGCGGCGGCGCGCTTCAAGAGCGGTAAGGGTGGTACCAGCGAATTTCGCTGGGTCGCTCGCGATGGCCGAGTTCTGTGGGTGGAAGCGCGGTCAACGGTGGTTACAGACGAAGCTGGGGACCCGATGGCGATGCTCGGGTTCACCATGGATATCACTCATCGCAAAAATGCAGAGGAAGAGCTAAGGAAGAGCGAGGAGCGCTATCGCGATCTGGTGGAAAATGCGCACGACATCATTTACACCCATGATCTCGATGGCAATTATTTGTCGATCAATGCAGCCGCCGAGCGAATCACCGGATACACCCGTGACGAAGCGCTCAGGATGAATATCACGCAGACGGTCCCCTCGGAATACCTGGAGACGGTGCATCGGATGATCGCGAGAAAGCTCGCCGGTGGTCGCACCACAGCATATGAATTGGAGATCATCGCCAAAGACGGCGGCCGGATTCCAGTCGAAGTTAACACCGCATTAATCATTCAGGATGGCGTCGCCGTCGGCATTCAGGGCATCGCGCGAGATGTTACCAAGCGTAAGAAACTGGAGCAGCAGCTTCGTCAGGCGCAGAAGATGGAGGCCATTGGCCTTCTGGCTGGTGGAGTAGCCCACGACTTCAACAATCTGCTCACGACCATCATCGGATACAGCGATCTTACGATCAGGCGGCTGAAAGACGATGACCCCTTACGACGCAACCTTGAAGAGATCAGGAGAGCCGGCAACTTCGCTGCGTCACTGACACGTCAACTGCTGGCGTTTAGCCGCAAACAAATCTTGCAACCAAGAATCCTGGATATCAACTCTGTGGTAGGGGAAATGGGAAGGATGCTTCGACGACTCATCGGAGAAGATGTAAAACTGCGCACTGTCTTAAGGCCGGACTTGGGGAAAATCAAGGCCGATCCTGGTCAGATCGAGCAAGTACTGATGAATCTCGTCATCAACGCGCGCGACGCCATGCCGGATGGAGGCAAACTTACGATTGAAACGCAAGACGTGATTTTCGGAAAGGAACTCGCCGGGCAGCCGTTCGCGGTCAGTCCCGGCACTTACGTGAAGCTACTCGTTTCGGACACGGGCATTGGTATGGACGAAGGTACCGTAGCTCGCATTTTCGAGCCCTTCTTCACCACAAAGGAATCAGGAAGAGGGACCGGTCTGGGACTTTCAACGGTTTATGGAATCATCAAGCAGTCCGGCGGTTACATCCTGGTTCACAGTGAAGTCGGACGGGGCACGACTTTTACGGTTTACTTGCCACAGGTCGATGCGGCGTCGGAAGAATACAGACTTAGCACAACAATCCAGGATCATCGTCAAGGTGCCGAGACGATCCTAATCGTGGAAGATGAGGGTACGGTAAGAAGAACGGTCAGCAAGATCCTCGAGACGTACGGCTATCACGTGCTTGAAGCGGAAAATGGCGGCTCCGCACTACTAATTTGTGAGCGGTACAAGAAGCCAATTCATCTGCTTCTAACCGATGTCGTTATGCCCGAAATGAGCGGGCGCGAGCTGGCAGATCGAGTGGCTTCGCACCGTCCCGATCTCAAAGTACTGTACATGTCCGGTTATACAGATGATGTGATCGTTCATCACGGAGTCTTGGACGAGGGAACGGCCTTTATCCAAAAGCCGTTCGCGGCTGACGTCTTGGCGCGCAAGGTAAGAGAAGTGCTTGGTCATTCAGGCAAACTACCGGAAGAAAGAAAATAAACGCTGTGGATTCAATCCGAATCTTGCTGGCCGACGATCACGAACTGGTGCGCAACGGCATTCGCGCACTGCTTGAAAAATTATCGGGCGTGGAAGTTACGGGCGAAGCCAGCAACGGACACGAATTAATCCGCTTAGTTGAGAAATCCGAGCCGCATATCGTGCTAACGGACATTGCAATGGCCAGGCTAAATGGCTTGGAAGTCACGCGACATTTGGCAAAGGCGTTTCCGAATGTGCGCGTAGTGATCCTCTCAATGTATTCGGATGAAGAGCATCTCTATATGGCGCTGCGCGCGGGCGCCGCAGGTTATCTGGTCAAAGGTGCGGCGAGGGAGGAGCTTGAATTGGCAATTCGGGCAGTCGCTCGTGGTGATGCGTACATTAGTCCGGCGATCTCAAAACACCTAATACTAAATTGCGATCAACATGCCGATCGCGGTCTCGCCCCACTCAAAGGACTGTCGTGTCGGCAGACGGAAGTTTTGCGGCTAATCGCCAAGAGCAAAACTACGAAACAAATTGCTTTGGACTTGAATATTAGCGTCAAGACAGTTGAGTCTCATCGAGCTCAGTTGATGGATCGTTTAGAGATTCACGACATCCCGGGCCTCGTTCGATTCGCCATCAAAGTTGGGCTTGTGGAACTGAGAGACTAGTTACCCTACTCTCGATATTCACAGCCCCGAAACCGCGAGTCCATTAAACGTCCAATAAGCGTTCCCGTGAGTCGTTCAACTGCCCTGGAGTGCTCAACAATGGGGGTCTTACGCAAAGACGTTCCCGGCCACTTCACACCTCGGTGCCAAGCCAATTTGACGAACCTTCTTTGATAAGTTATTCAATGAGTAATCAATAACGCGCCGTCGAAAACATGCCGAAAGTGAGTCGTGTCTTACGATGATTTATCGCGTCCTGGGCTCCACTGAACAGAAGGTCTCAGCCATCGGACTAGGCGGCTGGCATCTTGGCGTTCCACGTATCAGCGAGCAAACGAGCATTCGCATTGTGCGCTCCGCGCTGGATCGCGAGATCACTTTTCTTGACAACTGCTGGGACTACAATGGAGGCGAGAGTGAAATTCGCATGGGCAAGGCTCTGCGCGACGGCTATCGAGCAAAAGCTTTTCTAATGACCAAGATTGATGGACGCTCGAAGCGCGAAGCCGCCAAACAACTCGACGAATCGCTAAAGCGCTTTGGTGTTGATTGCATCGACCTCGTGCAGCATCACGAGATTATTCGTTACGAAGATCCGCACCGTATTTTTGATGAGCAAGGCGCAAATGCCGCGCTGGTTGACGCGCAGAAAGCCGGCAAGGTTCGCTTTATTGGATTTACCGGACACAAGGATCCACACGTTCATCTTTATATGCTGGAAGTGGCCGCCCAAAATGGTTTCCGATTCGATACTGTGCAAATGCCGTTGAATGTAATGGACGCGCATTACCGCAGTTTCGAGAAGCTGGTTTTGCCAACTCTCGTCAAGGAACGCATTGGCGTGCTGGGAATGAAGAGCATGGCCAATGGAATAATCTTGCAGTCCGGCGCGGTCACGCCGATTGAGTGTCTTCACTATGCGCTCAATCTTCCAACTGACGTTGTAATCACGGGAATCGACAGCCTCGAATTGCTTGAACAGGCGCTCGAGGCCGTGCGTACGTTCCATCCGCTAAACGATCAGGAACGGAGTTCGCTGCTGGCGAAGACGGTAGCAGCTGCATCAAGTGGCAAGTTTGAGCCATTTAAGACAACTTCGATATTCGACGGGACCGCGCAAAATCCGGAATGGCTCGGCGAAGAATCTGAGTGGGCTCAACATCTCATACCCGAATAGCCGGTCAGAAAGTTTTGTGCGTTTCCGTTGTAAGCTCACGCAGAATTGCCACCGCTCGCTCCCGCACCTGTTCCTGATCTTCATCAATATTCGCGAAAACTCTTAGCCGCGGTTGCCATTCGGGCCGACGGTAGAACTGCCACATCGCGTCCGGATTCCAGTTTACAGTTTGCTCCTCATCGTCAAACGAATAGATCAAACCACTTGAGACGAAGCAATGCAGGTCCGGTGGCCCATGATCCAGGTTTGCGACAAACGCGGTAGGGCGGCCGGCGGTTACGGCATCCACGAGCACGCTCGAATTTCCGCCGAGCACGATGTCCACGCACTGAATGTCGTTGAATACTGAACCAGCTGAAGAAAAAATCACGCGCGAATCCTTTAACGACTCGATCCATTTCTGCAAACCTGTCCAAAGATTCTTCGGATGAGGTCGAATCAGTACGCGCCCAACTCTTTCCTGATTCAAGAGTTCCCTGGTGAGCCCGCGCAGCTTTTTTTCGTTGACGTCCTTGCAGAGAAATATCCCGACATTCAACGACTGTGGTAACGCGGCCGGCATCGCCGCAAAATCCTGTCGCCGTCCATGAATAATAATTCGATCCATCCGACAACCTTCTCCGGAATAAGTCTGGCGAGCGGCTTCGTTATGTATGACCGCGAGATCGTAAGTCAGTCTCGCGACCGGACGGATGGGCATACCGTGCGTGATGAGCACAACCGGGACCCCGGACTTTCGCGCGGCAAGATTGAATGCGACTCCATGCGGATTACTGTGGCTGGACATCAACGCCAGTTTGACATTGCCCTGCTCGAAAATTTCCGTATAGCGCGCGTAGAATCCAATGAATTCGATCACCCGAAGCACTTTGAAGAATTCGTGGCGCCGATGCAGCCGGCGTACGATTCTGAAAATCCGTCGCGCACCCCGGCCTTTGAAAAGCGCTGCGAGGGCGGCGGCATCCGGCAGGAAACGAAATTTCAGCTCAGTCCAATTCAAGTCGAGCGACAGTGAAACAAACGGCTCGATGGCCCGGCGCTCATTACTTAAGCGCGCAATCCAAACGGCGCCTCCGCGATGCTTGCTTGATCGCACTGACAGAAAACTCCGCAGCCATCCGATAAGCGCGATAAACCCGGGAAAGGGACTATTGCGCGCCTTCTCGATCGTCGTTGACAGCAAACGCAAGGTCCAATGTTGGGAGATGACGTAATGCGCGATGCCTTCGACGACGGCCGCCTCGTCGCAGCGCAGCATGTTTTTGATACCGCGGCGCAATGGACAACCTGAGTCGACAGCAGCGCTGATTTTCGCGGCGGGCCCGATGCCCGGCTCACGACTCAACATCATTCGGGCGCTGTACGTGGCGGTCATTGGCTTCCCTTAAGGCGCTCAAAAGGTTTTTGATCGTCGCTTCGTCGACTTTTTGCTTTGCTTCGCGGCTGCTGTTGGCGTTGTGAGGTGCAAGCAAGCAATTCTTCTGCCTGCGCAACGGACTATCGACGGGTAGCGGCTCAACCTCAAACACATCGAGCGCGGCGCCGCGAATCATGCCTCTATCTAAAGCTTCTATGAGTGCTGATTCATTAACGACTGAGCCGCGCGACGTATTGATCAAATAAGCGGACCGTTTCATCCGCCGAAATTCAGCCGGTCCGATCAAATGAAAAGAAGTGTCGTTAAGATCGCAGTGAAGCGAGACAAAATCCGCCTGCTCAAGCAACTCATGAAGCGACCTGACAGCAAGATCGGTTTCGCGAATAAATTGAGCGTCAATTGGTATCCGGTCATTACCAAGCACCTTCATTCCAAAAGCGCGCGCGCGGCGCGCGACTGCCTTGCCGATATTGCCGACGCCGACGATCCCGAGCGTGCCTTCGCGCAAAGTTGTTAGCTCGGGCTTGGTCCACAAACCGCTGCGCACGTCATGATTCATTTGCCATAGACCGCGCGCGAAGTTGAGCATGTATCCGAGAGTTGTATCAGCCACCGCATCGGTAAACACATTCGTCGTGTTGCAAACCCGGATTCGCAGTCGCGCAGCTGCGTCCATATCGATCGAGTCAATGCCGGTGCCCCATTTTGAAATCACTTTTAGTCGCGGCGCTTCATTCAGCACTGCTTCCGTGAATTGGTCATCGCCGCAAATCACACCGTCGATTGCTTTCACTACCGGCAGCAACTCGGCTTCACTAAGGCGCTCACGCACCGGAACTAAAACGATCTCAACACCGGCAGCTTCCAAACGCGCTCGAAACTGTTCAATAACCGGCACCAGATACGGCGCGCTAACGAGGACTCGCCACGTCATCCTGCCTCCGCGCGTGCAACGCGTTCACCGTATTTGAGAGTCAGCGGATCGTGTTTCATTGACGATTCGACGAAACGCAAATCTGCCGGGGTATCGACCGCATGAGTTTCGATTTCAACTTCCACCATCCGCACCCGTCGACCGTGTTCAATCACCCGCAGCATATCGATCGACTCAGCTTGCTCGAGTCGCGTTGGGGCAAGCTGAGCAAACTCACGCAAGAACTCGCGACGAAATGGAATTACGCAAACCTGCTTGAAAACCGAAACACGATCGAGATGCGCGTTGTCGATCGCCGGAATCGGCGCGCGCGAAAAATAAAGCGCCTCATTCGCGGCATTCATCACGACTTTGATTGTGTTTGGATCGAGATACTCATCGCGATTAGTGATCCGATGGGCGAGGTTCACGCATTCGATCGATCGATCGACAAGCATAGGCGCGACCGCCGCCGAGATCATCTCGGGGGTTACCATTGGCTCGTCTCCCTGCACCATCACAACGATGTCGGCGGGAATCCTTTCGGCGGCTTCGGCGACCCGATCGCTGGCGCGCTCGTGCGCGGGAGAGGTCATGATCACGCGACCGCCGAACCGGGTCACGGCTTCTTTAATCTCTTCGTCGCAGGTGGCGACGTAAACGTCACCCACTTCACCACACATCGAGGTTCGCCAAAACACATGCTCGATCATCGGCCGGCCGAGCAAAGGCGCAAGTGGTTTGCCCGGAAAGCGCACCGAGCCAAGGCGCGCGGGAATTATCGCGATGATTCGCCCACTCATTTGATCTATCGCAAGCTGCAAAAACAGGCGTAGAATAACGCTCACCGCGCGGGTTTCAAAACAGAATCGATCTACGTCGCCATTGCGATGCACACCGCCAATAAATATTTTGAGAAAGCTCTTTCAGTTGCGGCCAACGGGGCCTGGTGTTTGTTCAAACATGCCAATAAGTTTCGACGGAATCCGTCATTCACACCTCAGTGGTCGGATAAACCGCTCTTGAAATCGTGGGAGAAGACCAAGCCGCCTCTCGGTTGGCCGCGGCAAACAGATTCTCTCTGTCCAATCTGTGTGCGCGAAGCGCGGCAGGAAATTATTGATGGAAAGAAAGACCTAAGCGTGCTGCTGAATGAGCGAGTCGGGGAGATTAAAGCCACCATTCTTGAACGTGACGGCAAGATCTTGATGATCAAGAATTGCGCGACGCATGGCCACTTTGAAGATGTGATGTCGATCGACCCGGAGTTCTTTCGACACCTCGAAGAAGTTTTTCCCGGACGAGACATCCGCGCGCATCGGGACGAAGCGCTTCATAACCACGGCAATAGTTCAATTCAGTTTGGCCGCGGCGCTGTGTTAACCATCGACCTTACGAATCGCTGCAACATGATGTGCGATCCTTGTTTCATGGACGCAAATCAGATCGGCTTTGTGCACGAACTAAACTGGGAAGACATTAAGCAATTGCTCGACAACGCGATTTCGATCAGACCGCGACGCCAACTTTCGGTGCAGTTTTCCGGCGGCGAGCCCACGTTGTCTCCACATTTTATCGAGGCCGTGCGCTACGCGCGCAAAGTCGGATACGAAGTCGTTCAGGTCGCTACCAACGGCATTGAATTCGCAAAGCGGCCCGAGCTCGCCGGGGCTGCGGCCGAAGCGGGTTTGCGTTATGCGTATTTACAATTCGACGGCGTCGGCAACGGCCCGAATTCGCACCGCGGCGTAGGCAATCTTTTCGACGTTAAGTTGCAGGCGATCGAAAATCTTTTCAATGCAGGCGTCAGCATCGTTCCCGTCATCACCATCGTCAACGGCGTGAATAACGAGCAGGTGGGGCGCGTGATTCGGTTTGCGCTCGACAATCCGAAAAAGATTGTCTTTCTTTCCTTTCAACCGGTTTCTTTCACCGGCCGCGACGAAGAGATTTCAGATGAACGCCGTCAGGCACAGCGTTATACCTTGTCGCACTTGGCCCATGACGTGAAACGTCAGACCGGCCTCGGCGAACCAGTGCGCGATTGGTTTCCGATTTCATTCATGTCTACTTTTTCAGATTGGGGGGATCTGGTCCGCGGACCAGAGTCTCAGTGGGGCCAACTCGCCTGCGGATGCCATCCGAATTGTGGTACTGGAATGGCGTTGATGATTGACAAGTTCACCGGAGAGACAGTGCCTATGACCGCTTTTCTGCGCGCCGAGCAATTCGCCAGAGATCTCGCTGAAGTGAATGATGCCGCGCGCGGCCCCGGGCTTTCAATCTTCGGCATGACGCTGGCGCTCTTGCGCAACTACGATCCGTTTCTGTCGCCGACGCACTTTCGGCTAATCGACCTACTCAGAAAGTTCGGCAAAAAATTCGGGGTGGGGGCCCGCAGGACCTTTCTCGGTAAGCAGCGAGAAGAAACGCTCAGCGAAGCAGTCAACCGGCGACGAACCGATCGCTGGAACTTCCTCTTTATCGCCGGCATGTGGTTTCAGGATCTATTCAATTACGATTTTCGGCGCACTGAAATGTGCATTATTCCTTACGCGACGCAGGAAGGTGAGATTTCGTTCTGTGCCTATAACACCGGCGTCGGTTGGCGCCAAATCGTCGAAAAAATGCACATGACCGCCACCCTGGTGAGGTGGTACGAAGAGCACGGGCGTCATGAAATTTTTGCCAACGGTAAGAGCGTGCCGCTATCCTCAATTCAGCATTCTCTTGTGCTCGATCCAGGCGCGATCGCCGCGCCGGCGCAGACAGATCTCGACGCGTTGAGCATTCCGAAGACTGCGCGAGAGGAAAAGTCCCTCGCCGCCAAACGCAATAATGAGTTGGAGCGACGAGCATTTACCCGTTCGATTGCTGAAGATGAGGCTTATCATCTCGAGATGGCGCGTCTGTATCGTCAGCACGTGCTCGGTGAAAAGCCAACGATACAGATTCAGCCTCTAAGACGAGCAGTCAAAACGCAATTCATCAGATTACGCGAGGATTGCTAAACGTGAGCAGGCAAGAGTATGACAGCAACCTAACGGCAAGAATATCGAATAGCCGGTGGACGGTAGGAATAGAGTTGGTAGCGCCCAATGCGCGCGTTGACAGATATTGCCGATATTTATGATCTGGAAAACGGATGGGTAAAACGACGAAGAGAATGAATGAGCTTCTCAATCGGCTGTTCGCTGACGTGATCTATCGGCAGCGTTGAATTCGCAGCCCAACTCAGTATCGGCGCCGGACACCAGAGCTTGAGCTTCCCCACCAATTTCGATTCAAAATCGCGCTGTGCTAGCATGAGCCCACCCTTCAGTTCGCTACGATCAATCCAAACCCGACAGCCGGAGTTGATTAGTGCGTCACACAATCATCGCTACCGCAGTCGCAGTCATCATCGTCGTCTCATTTGCAGGGACCGCCCTTGCGCAGTCACAAAACAAACCCCCGTCGGTTCTGCCCATGGCCACTCCGCCGCTAATGCCAGGTAATCCTTCGCGCAAACAAGCCGGAGAAGAAATCAATCAGGACGATGTCATAAAAGTAACGACCAATCTCGTCACTTCGAATGCGCTGGTAATCGGCCGCGATCGTAAATTCATTCCTACGCTGCGTCGCGAAGACTTTCGCGTCTTTGAAGATGGCGTCGAACAACAGATCGCGTCGTTTGCTCCAGTCGATCGCCCGTTCGATGTCGCGCTGGTAATTGATAACAGCCGCTCGACGGCGTTCGAGCTGAGATACATCAAGCAGGCGGCGATCGCGTTCGTTACAAAGATGCGCCCCAACGATCGCGCCGCAATCATCGCCGTCAGCGACAATCCTGGCGCATCGATCATTCTCACGAACGATCGTCAAAGTTTGATCCAGTCGATCGAGAAGATCAGACTCGCAGGCGCCACACGTCTCTATGACGCGGTTGATTTCGCACTCAATCAAACCCTGGTGAGCGCCCAGGGGCGCAAAGCCGTCATCCTCTTAACTGATGGCGTCGACACCGGCAGTCGCAAAGCTACTTACGAGAACAACCTGAGTGACATTGTGAGTTCCGGCGTTCAAATGTATGCAGTTCAATTCAGCACTTCCGAAGCAGCTTTCAACCAGGCTTCGAGAATTCGCCGCGCGCCGCCCGAAGGTTCCGGCTTCAGTCGTGTCGATTATCAAACAGCCGACGCGTATCTACATCAGGTCGCGGAATTGACGGGGACGACACTCTTTCCCGCAGCAAGTTTAAGTGACCTCGATGCGGCGGTCGCAAACATCAGCGAAGAGTTACATAACGAATACACGATCGGATTCTATCCGCGCAGCGCAGGCAAGCCCGGAGAAGTGCGCCGGCTCGAAGTGCGCGTGAATCAACCTTGGCTCAACGTGCGCGCGCGCACGACCTATTCGTTCGGGGGCGACATCGCCGTTACGAAATGGAATACTCCGGTGCGCGCTCCGCTCTCAGCCATTGAATCGCGATCGCCGTTCCGCGCGATTGCCGAGACCAAGCCCTTGCTGGATGCGCGCTGGATTTGCAAAGCGCCATTCGTGCCGCCGGACTTCGCAATCGTGCAGGAAGGCTATGACTCAAAGTGTCCCCCCAGCACCCGACCGAATGATAGAACCAATGCCTGGTTCATCAGGAAACCCGAAGGTATAGCGATCGTCTGCAAAGGCTTCGTATGGCGCAATGGAACTCAAGTCGAAGTTGCGGCGATTCCCAAAGACTACGCCGTCGTCGGCGAGGAACACTCGCGCGTGTGCTCAGCCAGCAGCGATCCCAAACACCCTGCAAACGCGTGGAGAATTAAGCCTCCATCGCCGGAAGAAACCATGTGCAAAGGTTTTCCGATTCCCCGCGGTTTTGTAGTTGTGAATGAAAGAAAGTCGGCAGCTTGCCCGGTTGATTCGCGCGCGGCAAACGCCTGGGTCATCGTGCCCAGGTGGGACATCGAACGCCGAAGATTTTGGAGCGAGCCTTAGCTGGCGTTACGACCGTCCCTTGATCACTTCCTCAACAGCCAAACTTTACAAGAATTAACATCGCAGACTGGTCATCGGGTGTAGGATTGCGGCCATGAGATCGTTGCTAGTCATCGCGGTGTTGCTTCTCGTTGTTGGTCTGGCAACCGGCCTGGTTGTGAGATCGAACTCGCGCGCTAAGGCTGTAGCCGGTGACTCTTTCGCTTCACGATCGGGAAAGCCAGACTTCGATTCAGAAATCAAACCGATCTTCCAGGCTCGCTGTCAGCCTTGTCACTTTCAGGGCGGCAAGGTCTACGACAAGCTTCCGTTCGACAAAGCCGAAACGATTACCAGGCTCGGCACAAAGCTCTTCACCCGAATCAAGGACGAAAAAGAACAACGTCTGATTCGCGAATTTCTCGATGCGAAATAAATTAAATTCTCAGCGAGCGCGCCCAGAGGCTTTCGGCGGGAAAAGAAACTCAAGCAGCATATCGATGCCCTGCGTCCATGCGCCTGAACGATGTTCCGTAACTGCCGGCTCTAAGTAGAAAAGGTTCTTACCCTGTTTCCAACCTTTTCCCACGAGCGCTTCATGCAGGTCGCGAGTCGGCTCAACAAATATTTGCGGCTCTCCGCTTCCGACAGACAAGAAAACTTTCGATGTATTTCGCTGCGGCAACGATTTCACATAGCGAACGATCATTTCATCATCCCAATAAGCCGCCGGCGATGTAATCGCCAGCTTGCCAAATACCTGCGGATACCTGAAGCCGATATACAGACTGACTAGCCCGCCGAGGGACGAACCTCCGAGGCCCGTGTCCGCGCTCGATGTGAGAGTTCGATACTGACCGTCAATGAATGGTTTAAGCTCTTCGACCAACATGCGGCCATAAAGATCCGCTTCACCGCCGCGATTTATGTCGTGCGATTTCGTGGGCGTGTACTCGTTGATGCGCTCGAGTTTCGTGCTGTAGATGCCAACAATAATCAGCGGTTGAATCTCCTGTGCACCAATCAGCATCTCTGCCCTTTCGTCAAAGTGTCTTTCAAATCCCGGCCAGAAACATGTGGCTATATCAAAAACATTCTCGCCGTCCTGTAGATAGAGAACCGGATATCGATGCGTCGTATTCTCGTCATAGTCGGGCGGCAGGTAAACAATCACGTCGCGATCTGTCGGCAGGAATTGCGAGTGAAAATTCCTGTGCATCCTAATATCACCAGTCAGGGAGTGCGGCAATTGCCTGGAATTCTGGTACGCGGATGCCTGGGACAAATGGGGATACAGCTTCAGCAGGATCAGGCACAGCAACAGCAGGAATAGCAGTCGCGTTCTGCGTTTTGGGTTTCTCATAATTTACTCGGGAAGATTCCGTGAGGCGCTAGCGAGGTCGGGGAGACCTCGATCATTTATACCAATCCGAAACTGATGAGCGCAAGAGTTTTTTCTTGATTCCCAAGATGCGGTCGGATCAACGCCTAAAACCCCGAAAATTAACGGACCCCGAGGACAGCCATGATGATGCTGCGACTCGTCTCATCGCAAGCGAAGCGGACAATTGGACCTAGCGGTTGGTGTCAATATTGCGCGCCGTCAGCGCGCCAATTACGTCTGCGGAAAGACTAAGCGGAACAAAGTACTTCATTGGGTACAGATAGTCCTCACCCGTCTCATCGATAATGCGCACATAATCTCGCGAAGCGGCTTTATCGTCAGGCAGCACCGGATAGATCTTTCTAACTTCCAACGACTCGCGGTAACCGCCATCGTCGATACAGAGCACGTACGAGGTGATCGTGGTGCTCATATCGCTTAATCCAGGTACTGTTTGATCTTCATCTTTTTACATAAATTGGCTTGGCAGATTCGGCTAAATCAAATGGGCTCACGAATGCTTCTGACAAAAGTGAGCTTCACCCGGTCCAATAATGACCTGAGTTTCATATTGCTACCAATGTGATTCTCAAAGACCACTACTCATGTTGCAGATAGAATTGTTCGACTAAATCAATTATTAGGTCTGACGGATCCTCTCCGCGTTCTTTGATGAACAACATTTCTTTGAGGTGATCCTTCGTGACGAACAAAATCACTTTTCCGCTTCGGCCGTAAATGGTATTTCGCTGAATGTGGGCACCATTATCAGGAAGTCTGCTGCAGACAATTATCGCCAATTTGCCCATTGGCTCATTTAGATAGTTATCAGCCTGAACCACTTCCTCATGTCCTATCTCCGTCAAATTATAGTTTTTGAACTCGAATAGCACCATACGGGCGTTTAATTCGTAGCGCAACAGGCCCCAATTCGTGGCGCCGTCCACGATCCGGTTTGGAAACACCAAATCTCTTCTGTTAGTGCCGGAATAGGTGCGGGGCTGAGCGATAGGTCGGGATAGCGGGGGGACAAACAAATGTTCCAAAATCTCACCGCACACGCATTCAAACTCGTGCCAGTTAGTTCGACCAGCGTGACATGCGTAGAGTCGATCGACGAGATCGGTCGTTCGACTCACTTTTCGTCTCCCTTGGGGGCTGAGAAATACTTGACGACCAAATCAAGGTATCTTAGAAGCAGCCTCTTCAATTCTGTTCCGCTAATGACTCTAACTGAAACTTTGTGTTCTTTATTGACGGACTTGAGCCATTCGGTCGCTGCTGAGGTAAGCCGGCTGTTCGTTACGAGAATAATCTTATAGTCCTTGGGGGAGTTCTTAGCCGAACTCACAAAGTAATTAATTGATTTCAGATCAGCTCGCGATTGTCGGTAATAGTTGCAATGAATGAAGTATTTATTACTTTCTTCAAAACCAAATGGATTAGGTGTCTTGTACTCGGCAATGAGATCTGGAGTATCCGTGTCTTTTCCATATGACGCCTGAATGTTTTCAAAACCGGTTTTCCAAAGGAGATCTAATATCAAGGCTTCGAACCTGACCGGATCTAGCTTCCCAAAATTCACTTCTGGCAACAGTCGGATGACGTCAGCTAGTTTTTTTACTCCGCTCTCAAAATCTTCTCGAAAGTCGATAAACTGGTAGCTTGCGAGCGCGGCCGGGACTTCGCAATTGTCAACTCTAATCGGAAGTAAAGTTATGTCACGATTCTCCCAGTCGATGAGGTTGTGACCCAGTTCGTGAGCAACCCACGAGGATTTCACTGAGTTCTCGGATAACAGAACAATTATGTAATCGCTGGCCGATATCCCCTCCTTGACCTTACTGACGAGAGAATCACCAAGCTGCAGTTCCTGGGTATCTAGCCACACAAGGATATCCTTAGCGCCTAGCGTACTGGCTATCTTTTGTGCCACTGACTTATCGTTCCGCGAATAGCTTAGGAAAACCTTAAATGGGCTATGCGAAGTCTTGTCTTCTTTACTCATTCCTACAGTTCCGGGCGCGAGCGTTCTGCACCATTATTATCCCGATAACGAGAGTGTTGCCAACTGCGATGAATATGCTGCTGTCGAATGCCGGGTTATTCTTTTCCCGAATTCTACGGTCCCGTCACTTCATATTCCGGCTTCGGCATTCCCATCAGCCATTTATCGAACCAGCCGACGATGTGCTCGAGCCGTTCGATGCGATGCCAGGGTTGGCCTGAGCGCGATAGCTCATGCGTCTCGCCGGGAAAACGCACCATCACCGTGGGAATCTTTTTGTACTTCAGTGCGCGGAAGAATTCTTCGCCGCCCGCATAAGTCGGCGTGCGCCAATCGGCTTCGCCCAGAATGAACATCATCGGCGTCTTCACGTCATTGATGTAAGTGATCGGCGAGCGTGCTTTGTAGTCTTCAGGATCTTCAAACGGCGGCGCTTTAAACCAGCTCGGTTGAAACAGAGTGAAGTCCGCCGTGTACCACCAGTCGGCCCAACTCGCGATGTCGCGCTGCGCCACGGCCGCGGCGAATCGCGTCGTATGCCCCACCGTCCAATCAGTCAGAAGCCCGCCGCCGCTTCCCCCCGTTACGCCGAGTTTCTTCTCGTCGACATAACCGCGTTTGATCAATTCATCGACGCCGGCCATCAGATCTTTAAAGTCGTCGCCGGGATAGTGATACTGAATGATGTTGCCGAACTCCTGACCGTACGTCGTGCTGCCGCGCGGATTCGGATACAGCACCACGTATCCCTTTGCGGCCATCCACTGAAATTCGTGATCGAAAACCCAGCCGTACGCAGTGTGCGGCCCGCCATGAATGTTAAGGATGAGGGGGTATTTTTTATTAGCGTCAAAGTTGGGGGGCTTCTGCACCCATGTCTGAATCTTCTTGCCGTCAAAGCTCGTGTACCAAATCTCTTCCGGCTCGGGGAGGTTTAGCTTAGAAAATAATTCATCGTTGACATGTGTGAGTTGCTTCGGTGTCGCGCCTGCCTTATCCAGCCAGAACAGATCGCCGATGCGCGTCGGCGTGGAAATCAAGAGCGCGAACTTCGATCCATCAGTCGTCGCCCGATAACTGAGCACCGCCTGATTGCCGGTCGTGACGTCAGTTTCTTTTCCGGTCGCCACATCGAACGATCCGAGGTTCGCTTTCCCTTCCTTGCCGTACAACGCGACTATCCGTTTGCCGTCGGCCGACCAAACGGGCGGAGCTCCTCCGCCACCGCGTGGCGCACTGTTGTCGCCACCGACGCCCGAACCTAAGTCCCAATCAAAGTTCGCTGTAAGATTTCGCGGTTCAGCTTCGCCCGTGAGATCCAAGACCCACAAGTCCGGTTCGGTGTAAGACTGAACCGGCCGATTCTTGGAAGCATAAAAAGCGACTTGCTTTCCGTTCGGGCTCAACGAAAACGCCCCCGTGCCCAGGTCGAATGTCGTGATTCGCGATGCCTGGCCGCCTTCGACCGGAACGTTGTAGAGATCGGTCTTGGGTAAGTCGTAGTAGGCCTCGTCGCGATGATCCGAAACGAAATAGATCGATTTGCTGTCGCGCGCCCAGGTTACGTTGCCATCGCCGTATTTCATCCGAGTGAGCTGTGTCGGCGTGACTTTGTCTTCACCGGTGTGAGGCGCGTTCACGATCCAGATGTGCGAAGGATGTTTGAAGTCTATATAACCCGAATCATTCGATCGATAGACCGCGCGCGTGATCACGCGCACGTCGCTCTCACGTTCAGGAGATGGTTTTGGAGATGCAGTGGGCGTCGGCGACGACGAGGCCTGAGTTGCGGAAGCGGGTGCGGGCACCGGCAGCGTTTCTTTCGCCTTCGCCAATTCTTCCGTCGTAGCGCCGTTGCCGAATGAAATCATCTTGCCATTCGGCGACCACTGCGGGCCGCCTGCGCCGCGCGGCAACGAGGTGAATTGCCACGCTTCCCCTCCCTGCATCGACAGCATGAACAACTGTGGCGGCTCTGGCCGGCCATCCTTCTCAGGCACGCGCACGAAACAGATGTACTGGCCGTCGGGCGACCAGCGCGGCGAAGAGTCTCTTGGACCAGCGGTAAGTTGGCGGGACTCGCCACTTGCTGTCGACACGGTCCAGATCGCCGTGTCGTATCCATCCTTCTTCGCGTTCACCGTCACGCGCACGAATGCGATCCGCGATCCATCCGGCGCGACTTGCGGGTCAGCAATCCAAACGAAGTTGAATAAGTCCTTCTCAGTGATATTTCGCTTCTGAGCAAAGACCGGCGTGACAAGAATCGTAATCGAAACAACGACAAGCAAGAGACGAGATCGCATAAAGTTTACCTTTCGCTTTCTGGTTGTTCTCTGTGTCTCTGCGAGTCCTCCGTGCCTCTGTGGTGAATAAACCACGCGAGAATTCACCACAGAGACACCGAGAACCACGGAGGCACGGAGAGATCACTTTCGATGCACCGCTATTCGTAAACCAAGGCCCATACAATGGACAAATCAACTTCGTCGCGCGTAAAGCGACACAACTCTTTCAATCGCCCGGCTGCAAACCTTACAGAAATAGTTCGTGCGCGAGAACATGATGCAATCGACCTGCGGCCGGTAATAGCCGCGCGCTTCGTACATCGCGCCTTCGAATGCACCGACGCGGCCCCCGTATTTCTCTTTCGCCATCATCGCGTCGACCCTGCGGCGATCCTCGCGAAACAAAGCTTCCATTTCGCTCTCGGGCCGATTGTCTTTGCGAAGCTGCGCGCGCCGCGCCCCATAATCGCGCTCGTACGCTTCGAACTCTTCCTTGTTCCAGGGCGTTGGGATCGGCGTGTCGGGCGAAACCAGATCCTTCCACTTCAGTTTGTTCTTATCGAGCAACGCAGTCGCATTAGGCTCCCACGGCTCAACCCGATCCGCCGACGCCGGAGCGTAGGCAACGGGCGACGTGTAGTACTCGTCGGCGAGACCCGCGAAGTGATGGCCGAACTCGTGCACGAAAACATAATTCGCGAACGCGTTATCAACCGCGACCGTGCTGTACAGATTGAAGATGCCGCCGCCGCCGTAGGTGCGGCCGTTCGCGAGGATCTCGATAAATTCATAAGGCGCAAACTGTGCGACCTTGCGTAGACGTTGATTGTCGAACGAGAGGATGTAGCGCTCAGATCTGAACGCGTCGTAGGTCGAAAGCGAGTCGCGATAGATTCCGGTCGATGGCCGCGAGATTCCGGATTGCGCAGCCGGCGGACACAATCCCCAAACGTTGAAATCCGTGCAGTGCTCTTTGAAAGGCGAAGTCGAAAACAGAATCGCGATCAATCGTCGTGCGTCGGCTTGAAACTTTGGCAGCTCACGCGCAGTGTACCCATCGCCCAGCAATAACAAATCGACTTTCGTCGCCGGATCGCCCATCTTCTGAATCGGAATCAACTGCGCAGGCGCGCGCGGCTTTGAACGATCGACGAACATGTCCTTCGGATCGATTGAAGTCTTCCAAATCTCCATCCATCTGTTCTTCGCGTCGCGTTTCTTCAAAAAGATCTCGACGGGCCCATCGGGCGCGGGAAAACGCAGAGACTCGCTAAAGCTGCGCATGATTCTTTGCGCTTCATCGGTCGTCTCCCACTCGCCGTAAACCGACGCGAAGCCGCGCGAATAAAGCACGCGATTCGTTTTCTGATCGCGCACCTCGAAAAAATATTTGCCGAGGTTCGTGTCGTCGATCGTTTTCGTCATGTCGCCCGGCCACGGCAAAGGCTCTATGACCACGCGATCCCTGCTGAAGACTTCATGCTTCGCATCGCCGGTGTGAAAGTAATCGAGCCGCATGGTGGCCGGCGCCGCTCTGATTGCTGCACACAGAAAGAGAAGCATGAATACACAAGACGTTTTTCTGATCATGAGTCCGTCCCATCGATGTATCCAACAATAAATAAGCCGAGATTGCTGATTTGGCGGCGGCTATTCTACTCCAAGTTCGCAGATTTAGAAGGCTCTTGTCTGATAATATCGTCGCATTCTTGCAGTGTCAGAAGCCCGCGCGTAAGCAAGGGCCGGTTTAGCCAAAAGTGATCCTGAATCATTAGCGAAATCCCGAGGTAGCGTGGCCCTCCCTGACGGTCGGGCTTCTGACACTTACTAAACAAAGGAGTAACCATGGATCCTGATCCGATGCAATTCGTCGAGGACGATGACGACAACAAAGAGATGAGCAAAAAGGATATTGCTGCGGCAGCGCGTGCGCGACTGAATACCTGGGTCGCGATTTCCGTGGCCTTGCTGGCCACCTTCATGGGCATTTGCAAAGTGAAGGACGACAACATCGTTCAAGCGATGCAACAGGCCCAGGCCGACAAGATCGATAATTACGCGTGGTACCAGGCCCGCAACATTCGCGAAGAGGTCGCAAATTCAACGGTGGCCCAATTGAAAGTTCTGCAGGCTTCCGGTTCACCGCAGTCGCAGAGCGTCGTTCAGGATCAACTCAAGACCTATCAGGCGCTGGCCCAGGAGCAGGAAGAAAAGAAGAAGATTCAGCAGGCCGATGCCGACAAAGCCGATCAGACGTACAACGAGCTAAACTTTCATGACGATCAGTTCGATTTGTCTGACGCGATGCTGGCGCTGGCGATCTCGCTGCTGGCCGTGACCGCCCTAACGCAAAAGCGCTGGCTGTTCGTCATCGCGATGGTGCCCACATTCTTCGGCGTGCTGATGGGGCTGGCCGGACTTTTCAGTTGGCAAATTCACCCGAATTTTCTGACGCGGTTGCTGTCCTAGAGCCGAGCTATCTCGTAACCTCACTAGACGGATCGTCATACCGAAGAGCATCGACAATTGGTTTCAGTCCGCGGAGCGGACGTCAGCGTAAAGCCTGGGGCGTCAGCCCCAGGATCACGTCAGGAAAAAGTGAACCAAGCCCGTGGAGCGGGCGGCAGCTGATTCGTATGATTGACTTTAAGCGTAAAGGCTGTCGCCCGCTTCGCGGGCTCCCTGATCTTTTCTCGATCCAAACCTGGGGTTCCGCTGCGCTCCACCCCAGGCTTTACGCTTTCGCCTGCTTCGCAGGCTCTGCCAATTACAGGTTGGCTGCGAAAAGAGCGCCCACGAATCATCGCTCATTCGTAACCGGTTGCGCAGGTCCGAGAACTCGATCAGCCTCTGCGCGCAATGCATCGAATTCTTTCTTGAGCACAGCGTAACGTTCGATCGCATCGCGCCCAATTTTCTGATCCACGTTGGCAGTCATGCTCGCCAGATAAGTGATGTGCGCTTGCAGTCCCGGCTTGCCGTACCGCACTGGTTCAGTTAGAAGTTTTGCCGCGATCGCATTCACTTTCGCCGCCATGTCGTTATCGGTGGTCGAAGCAGCGCGCATCTTTGTCTGCGCGTCGCGAACCCGCGCAACCAATTGATTAACGCCGTTCACGAGTTCGCGCATCCGCATGTTGTGCTCGTACTGTTCCTGCAAGTCGGCGAGAGTGACACCATCTTCGGCCACGCGCGGATCGATCAGCACGTTGAAAGTCTCGGTCAATGTTGCGCTGCCGACTTTCAAACGCGCTTGATAACGACCCGGCGGAACAGTCACTCCGTCTTTGTTTCGCACGTCCCAGACGACGCGATTCAATCCGGCGTTTCGTGTCACGCGCGGAGGCGGCGGACCGAACCTGCGACCGGGCGCCGCATCGGGATCTTCCGGCGCGGCTTCACCACCGCCACCGCGGCCTCGCCCGGTGGGCACCGGCGTCTCGCTGCTATAAGAATTCAGAACCGATCCCTTCGCATCAAGAATATCTAAAGTGATCGGCGTGCTTGAACCTGAGGGCACAAAGTATTCGATCGCCGGCCCGAGATTAGCCGGCGCGACCCGCGTGCGATAACCATCGCGCGGCTTGAAAAGATGCACCTCTGATGTTGTCACTTGCGGCGAAAGCTGACGCAGCGAGCTAATGTCGTCGATGATCCAGAACGCGCGGCCCTGCGTCGAGACAATCAGATCGTTGTGATGAATCTTGATGTCCGTCACGGGCACGTTCGGCAGATTCAATTGAAACGTCTGCCAGTGCGCGCCGTTATCGAACGAGATGAACATTCCGAACTCGGTTCCAGCGTAGAGCAATCCTTCTCGATCGGGATCTTCGCGCACGACGCGGGTGGGCCAGTCAGCCGGAATGCCATTCCTGCCGTCAGTCAGACGTGTCCAAGTCTTGCCATAATCATTCGTCGCGTAGATGTAAGGTTGGTAATCGCCGAGCAGCCAACGATAAACTGCGTAGTAAGCCGCGCCCTTACGATGCGGCGACGCGTCGATGTATTGCACGCGGCCACCCTCGGGCAGATCCTTCGGTGTCACGTTCGTCCAGTTCTTGCCGTTATCACGCGTGACGTAGAACGGACCATCATTGGAACCAGTCCAAATCACGCCCTTCTCAACCGGCGATTCGGCAATCGCGTAGAGTGTTGAATAGAACTCTTCGCCAGTTACATCGCGTGTAATCGGTTCGCCGCTGGCGCCCTGACAACACGTCGGATGTGCGGTGAGATCGGGAGAGATCTTTTCCCAGGTCACGCCTTTGTCGCGCGTCCGATGGAGATACTGCGACCCGTAATAGAGCACTTCCGGATCGTGCGGCGAGGTAGCCATCGGCGACACGCGTTGAAAGCGGAAAATCAAATCAATCGCCGGATTTCCGTAAAGTGACTGCGCGCCGATCCAATAATTCTTCTCTTGCCCGGTCTTCAAATTCATCACGCCGTACTGGCCCTTGCACGATCCGTAGACGATGTTCGGGTCGCGCGGATAAGGCATGATTGGCCCAGTCTCACAGCCCGGACCGGCGCGCCAATCGGTCAGGCTCGCTGGATCGGCCTGGCTCGAAATGATCACCGTGGTGTTGTCCTGCTGCGCGCCGTAGAGCTTGTAAGGAAATTGATTGTCGGTCCACACGCCATAAATTTCCGCGGTCGGCTGATTCATTTGCGACGACCACGTTCGTCCACCGTCGAATGAAACATTCGCGCCGCCGTCATTCGATTGAATGATCGTGTTGCCGTCTTTCGGACTAATCCAGATGTCGTGATTGTCGCCGTGCGGCGTGCGAAAGACAGTGAATGTCTTGCCCCCGTCGGTCGATTTGTAAAAACCTTCCGCGCCCGCATAAACAACATCAGCGTTCGTGGAATCAGCTCCGAGCGCGACGTAATAAAAAGGACGCTGAATGAGTGCTCCTTGCGAGTTGATCAGCGCCCAGGTCTTTCCCGCATCGTCCGAACGATAAAGTCCGCCGCCGGGCTTTGCTTCGACCAGAGCGTAAATGCGGTCCGGTTTCGCGTTCGTCACCGCGAGGTTCGCTTTGCCGATCAATTCAGCCGGCAGTCCGTTGGTGATCTTCGTAAAGTGTTCGCCGCCGTCAGTGCTTTTGTAAAAGCCGCCTTCGCGCGAGCCGCTGATGATCGTCCAGGGCTTCCGCTCGAGGCGCGACATCCATGCGTAGACAACATTTGGATTGCCCGGTTGCAACTCGACATCCATCGCGCCGACCTGATCTGAGACAAACAAAACTTTGCGCCACGTCTGCCCGCCATCCGTCGTCTTGAAGATGCCGCGCTCAGAATTAGCTTTGAACGCGTCGCCCTGCGCCGACACCCAGACGATGTTCGGATTCGTCGGATGAATGCGCACGCTTCCAATTTGTCCCGCGTTATAGAGACCGATGAACTTCCAGGTGAGCCCGCCGTCGGTCGATTTGTACATGCCGCGGCCGGTCGAGACATTGCTGCGCACATCGTCCGATCCGGTGCCGAGATAAATCACCTGCGGATCGGAATCTGAGACGGCGACGCAACCCGTCGAGCCGAGTGGAACTTTGCCGTCAGTGATCGGAACCCACGACGCGCCGCCGTCGGTCGTGCGAAACAATCCGCCGCTCGCCACACCCATATAAAACGTCTTCGGTTGTGAAGGCAAACCCGTGACAGTGGTCACGCGTCCCCCGCGCGATGGTCCAACCAGGCGATAGTGCAAGCCGTTGAAGAACGCCGGATCGACGCCGACTGGCGATTGAGCATGGCCCTGCGAACCGACAAACGCGACGAGGATCGTGACTGAGAACAGACTGCGCTTGAACATCTATGGTCCTCCAATATTGAAAGAAATGAGTTTGGAGTTTGAGAATAAAATCCGACCGTTCAAAGCTTTTTCTTGCGCTAACGAACGGGTCTATTTCTTTTCGAGAGTGCGACTGACTTGACGACTTCTATCGATCTTGCCCGGGGTGCGCGCATCGCCAGTGCTACAGTCCACCCAAATGAATGTTTTGTCTGAAATGCCGATTAAGTTGTAAGTAAATGGATAGAGGACCGGAATAAAACGAACCGGATACTTACCCGGCTCATTTGGTAAGTCCGACGGACTTCCCTGCGCCCCGATGACGGTGAACTCTAAACCAAAGAGATCATTAAGCCTCGCCGGGAAAAGTGTCTTTTTGAATTCCAGATCGATCATCATCAACTTGTTTTCGAGAAATGATAAATGAATCTGTGAAAAATCGCCGACGTTTTTGAACGAAAGCTGTCGAAATATCTTTTCTTTATGCTTTGGATCCAGCCACTTGCTTAGTTTAGCGACCTCGAGTCGATCAATTTTGTCCGCGACGGCCGGTCCCAGGATTCTTGTAGCGTCTTCTGAAGTGGTCTGGTTCAGAATCAGCCCGCGAAAACCGTCGGCCCTAAGATTATTGCCTTGGGCAAATGCATTTGCCGCAAGTAAGACCACGCTCAAAAGCAAAACGAATCGCAGCATTGCTCCTCCTCAAAACTCTTAGCTTGATCGGCGGAAATCCTACCTAAACATAGGGCGCTTTAGGAAATCCTCGACTCAGTGTCGACGAACCACGCTTACCAATTCCCAGCAAAGCCGAGTAGACTTACCGTTGACCAGCCGGTGATGTCGCTATCGACGCTCTCAACACCTCCGCCGTGAGACACCTGAGCCTTCCAGCCCCGGTGCCCGGCGTAATCAAGTTCACGGTACAGTATTCTCTTCTCTTGCGACGAGTTCAATCCCAAATGAGGTCTCTCTCACTGTCGACCTACCGCACAGCTCCCCGCACGCATCGAGCTTCGCCGCCGGTCGAATCGAGCTGGTGTGCCTCCTTACGTTATAATCTCTCCGCGAAATTGATCGACTGTGGGAATCCACGTTGTCGGGAATCGGCATCCTAAAGCATCTTTGGATTAAGAAGCTGGAGTAATTATGGCTGCGAAACCACCTTTCAATCGTTTGAAATCATATACGCCGGGCGCAATCGTCGCGGCGCCGCCGGGCGAGCGCAAACATATGCTGCGCCGATTCTGGTTTCCCGCGGTGATCCTTTTGGCGCTGGCCGCCGGGGGATTGACGGGAATCATCGCGGCTTATCAGCTCAACTATTCGCAGGCAGCCAGCGAAGTCGCCGCGCTCGCGACTTATCGGCCCAGCATCGTCACGCGCATCTACGCGGATGACGGCAAAACCGTGATTGGTCAGTTCGCGCTTGAGAAGCGCATCCCGCTGAAGTACGAAGAGATTCCGCCCAACATGAAGAACGCGATCCTCGCCGTCGAGGACGCGCGCTTCTACGATCACGTCGGCATCGATCCGATCCGCATCATGGGCGCTGCCTGGAAGAACCTGACCAGCGACAAAGTCGAAGGTGGATCGACATTGACGCAACAGCTCGCGAAGAATCTTTTCCTGACGCGCGAACAGACGCTCAAGCGCAAAGTAAATGAATGGGTGCTGGCGCTTCAGATCGAACGCTACTACACCAAGAACCAAATCATGGAGCTGTACGCGAACCACATCTTTGTGGGCGCGAATGCATACGGCGTGGAAGCGGGTGCGGAAACTTATTTCGGTAAGCAGGCAAAAGATCTGACGATCGAAGAAGCAGCGTTGCTCGCGGCGATTCCCAAGGCGCCCGGCGAATATTCGCCGACCGCAAACCCGACGAAAGCAAAAGAGCGCCGCGATCTCGTCCTCCAGCTCATGGCTAACAACGGATTCGCTTCGCAGAGCGAAGTCGACGCCGCGAAAACGAAACCGATTCAGCTTGCCGATTCGGCTTACTACCAACCGCCGCAGGCGATTGAGCCCGCCTTCGATTATCCGGTCGAATACATTCGTCAGGACTTGGAAGACAAGTACACCACGCGCGTCGCGCAAACGGGCCTGTCGGTTTACTCGACTATCAACATCGCCGCGCAAAAGAAAGCGTATGAAGTTCTGCGCGCGGGCTTGCGCTGGTACGACAAATCGCACAGCGGCTGGCGCTCTTCTTATCAAGTGATTCCAACGTCAGCTAATAGCGGAGTACCGACACAGCAGGAACTCGCGGGCTTCAAATATCCGGATTGGTATCGGGGCGAATACGAAGCAGGCCGTTATCTGGTCGGCCTGGTCATGAAAGTCGATCAGGCGAGCGATCAAGCAACGGTGCGTTTCGGAAACTACACCGCGACAGTAACGGGAGCGGACATGGGTTGGGGCCATCGCTCACCGCGCGGCGAATTCAAGGCAGGCTATCTGCCCGAGTTCATCATTAAAGAAGTCGACAAGAAAACGCATCGTCTGAAAGTCGAGCTGAATCAGGTTCCCGCGATCGAAGGTTCGATGATGACGATCAACGCCAAGACCGGCGAGATCGTCACGATGATCGGCGGCTACGACTTTCAGCGCAACAAATTCAATAACGCGGTCCAGGCGTATCGTCAGACTGGTTCCGCGTTCAAGCCGTTCATCTACAGCGCGGCGATCGAGTGGGGCATGACGCCGGACACGACAGTCAGCGGCGCGCCGATCAATATCAACGGCTGGCAGCCGCACAACTATGACGGTTCGACCAGCTGCGGCGACATGCCTCTGAAGACGGCGCTGGCCCACTCGATGAATATTCCGGCGGTGCATTTGCTGCAAACCGTCGGCATTCAAACGGGCGCGCAGATGGTCCGCCGCTTCGGCATCAAGGTTCCGATGGCGCCTTATCTTCCGTCGGCTTTGGGCGCGACGGAAGTTCCGCTCGATCAGATGGTTTCTGCTTACTCGGCTTTTCCAAACAAAGGCATTCGGGTTGAGCCGCACATGATTCGCAAAGTCGTCGATCGCGACGGCGCGGTGATGGAAGAATGGGAGAAGACGACGTACAAAGTCTTCAGCGAGTATGTCGCGCTCACCATGGTGGGAATGATGCGCGGCGTGATTCAAGGCGGCACAGCTTCTGCGGCCAGCGTCTTGAATATGCCGCTCGCGGGAAAGACCGGAACAGTAAACGATCACACTGACGTGTGGTTCCTCGGTTACACGCCGACTTACGTGACCGGCGCGTGGATGGGTTATCCCGGCAGAAAGAAACCGCTGGGCAACGACATGACCGGCGCGCACGGAGCGCTGCCGATGTTCATCGATTTCATGCGCGACTTCATGAAGGACAAGCCGAAGGAAGACTTTCCGAAGGCGCCGACGATGCCCGAAGACATGAAGGAGATGTACAAGCAGCGTCAGCGTGAGCTGCAACTCGAGCGCGCGCAGATGACCGCGGACGAAGAAAGTGATCAGACGACGGATCAAACCACGAAGCCCGACGTCAACACAGCTCCGATCGTGACGCCGCGCCTGGAAGACAATTCAGTTCCGCCACCACGAACTGAACCTGGCGAGCCCAAACCGAACGTCGAACCACCGAAAGAAACGAAGCCCGCTCCAGCCGGAACACCGGCGCAATCTCGGCCACGTGAAGTTGAGCCGGCAAAGAAGAAAGGCAAGAAGGGCGACGATGGACCGCCGGGGTAAAACACGGTCCACAGATTACGCAGATTACACAGATTAAAAGTTGCGTTAGCTTTTTGTCTGCGGAATCTGTGTAATCTGCGGATTATTCTTCATCCAACCATCTTCCCCAGCACGTGCGGCAGCATCTTGCGCCACCAGGGCCAGTCGTGATTCACGTCCGGGCCCCACAAATCCAAAGTGTGCGGAATGCCTTTGCTGTTGAGGATGTCTGACAGCTGCTTGCTCCGTTCAGGATCTTCGTAAGCGCCCTGCCCGGAAATGATATAGATCGAATCTGCCTGTCGCAGGATCGGCAGGTAATGTTCGTCATTCAGATTCGGAAGATAGTCGAGTGGATTGTTGAAATAGACATTGTCGTCGTGATAACCGTGCAGATACGAACGAATGTCGTAGCCTCCGCTCATCGCAACTACTCCGCGAAAGAGATCGGGATGCTTGAAGTATTCGTTGACGGCGAGGAACGCACCCAAACTAGCCCCGGTCGTAATCGGCCGCGCGAACCGCTCTTCGTTTTCATTTCGAATCAACGGCAGAACTTCTTCCGTGATGTATCGATCGTAACGCGTCAGCATTTCCGCTTTCAGCTTTGGCGGCATTTGCTCGTTCAGCAGGCTCCAACGATTGACGCTGTTGATTGAATACGCGCGAATCTTGCCGTGCTCGATCAGTGGCTTGATCGCATCGACCAAATAAAATCTCTCGTACTCCAAATAATCCGCCGCCGCGGTCGGCAACATCAAAAGCGTCTGCCCGGTTTGGCCATACGCGACCAGCGGCATTTCCATTTGCAGGTTCGGGCTGAACCAGCTCGTTGTTCTGCGTTCCATCAAGCCCTCACTTGTTGTCTGTTTAAATTAGCCCGCCAATATTGTCGCAGTTCGTTTCGGCGCGCAACCCGACTTCGCGGAATTTTGTTGACGGGCTAAAGAAGATCGGATAGCTTCTGCCGCACCTCGCGTTTGACTAATCCAGCAACCTGCAACCGATCGGAGCACTTCCATGTTCAGACGAAAGAACGCTAAGAGTTCAAAGCGCGCCAAATCCGCCGAGGGGGCGACCCAAGGCACGCACGGGCGTCAAAAGAAGAAAGGCGGACAAGTTCGCCTCTCTCATCACAAAGTTCGTGGCCGCTGGTTTCAGTCCCGCAGCGCGTGGCCGCTTCGCGAGGCGCCAGTTCAGACCTTGATTCGCGAACGAAACCGCGTCGAGAAATCATTGGCGCCGACAACGAACGTCGCCGGTTCATGGGAATGTGTTGGTCCAACCAACATCGGCGGCCGCATCACGGCGTTGGCATGCCATCCGATTCATCCGGAACGAATCTTTGCCGGCGCCGCGGGCGGCGGCGTCTGGCGGAGCAACGACGCGGGCCAGACGTGGGCTGCATGCTGGAGCGATCAGGACATCCTCAACATCGGCGCGCTCGCAGTCGACCAGAAGAATCCCGATACGATCTACGTGGGAACCGGAGAAGCAAACCTCTCGTCAGATTCCTATCCGGGAATCGGACTCTACCGGAGCGCTGACGGTGGCCAGACGTGGCAACTGCTCGCTGCTTCTGATCGAACCGGCCTTCCGAAACGAATCGGCGTCATTGCCGTCGATCCCTTCGATTCAAAACACGTCATCATCGGCGGCGTTGGCCTCGCTGAAGTCAGTGTTACCGGCAAGGATCTCGGCGGTATGTATGTTTCGTTTGACGCGGGTGTGACGTGGAAGCGGGAAACCTTTATTTCAAGTCAGAACTACTGGTGTCACTCGATCGTCTTCGATCCAAAAACCAAAAACAGAATCTATGCGACTTTCACCGAACAAGGCGCCAGGAGCGGCATTTGGCGATCGATTGACGGTGGAAAGAAATGGGAACACTTGACCAAAGATCTTCCCGAATCGCCGCTGTTTGGCCGCACGAGTTTGGCGATCAGTCCGTCAAAGCCTGATGTACTTTACGCGTTTGCGAAAAACGAATCGACCGGCGACAAGGATCTGCTGCTCGGAGTTTTTCGCAGCAAAGACGGCGGCGACAGTTGGAAAGATATTCAGGAGACGCACTTCAAAGGCGAAGGACAAATTTCTTATGGCAATTCGATTGTCGTGCACCCGACTGATCCCAATCACGTGATTTGCGGCGGCGTCGATCTGCATCGCACCAAAGACGGCGGCAAGACCTGGAAAAAGATCACGCACTGGGACGCCGAGCGCACCGATCCGATGTACGCGCACGCCGATCATCATGCGCTGGTAATGCCCAGCGCTGCCGCTGGACGCGTCTACGACGGCAACGACGGCGGCGTAGACATCAGTGAGAATGGCGGCACCTCATGGACCAATCGAAGCAACGGGCTAGCCGTCACAATGTTCTACGACATGGACGTAGCGCAGACCGATCCACTGGTTTTTGGCGGTGGCGCTCAGGACAACGGCACGGTGGCCACCCGACACGGACTCGCCAACGATTTTATTTCGATCGACTCGGGCGACGGCGGCTAGAACATTATCGATCCAAAAGACGCGGGGCACGTCTTCACTTCCGCTTACACTCTTTTGATTCAACGCTATCACGGCCTCGACAACGATCCCGTCGATGTATCGCCGCCTGCTCCGCCGCACGAACAGAATTCAGTCTGGATGTGTTTCATCGCGATGGATCCGGCCGATTCGAACACGCTGTTCACCGGATCGACCCGAGTTTGGAAGACCACGAACGACGGCCACACGTGGACTCCGGTTTCGACCAGCTTGGACGACAGTCCAATTTCGGCTATCGAAATCGCCAACGCGAATCCCAAGCGAATTTATGTCGGCACAGAGAACGGCGGTTTGTTTAGAAGCTCCGATGGCGGAGCGACCTGGAGTCCAAACATCTCCAGCTCAATTCTGCCGGGTCATACAATCACGCGGCTCGAATCGCATCCGAACGACGCGAATCTTTTGTACGCGACGGTTGCTAACTTCGGTCATCCGCATCTGTTCCGCTCGCAAGATGGCGGCCTGACGTGGGAGGACGCTGACAAAGGTCAACTGCCGGATGTTCCGCATCATGCAGTGCTGATCAGGCCGGATGAACTCAATAAAGTTTATGTGGGTAACGATGCCGGGGTTTTCGTTCTCGATATCGCGGCGGGATTGTGGACCAACCTGACGAAGAACTTACCGAACGCGATGGTGATCGATTTGGTCTTTCAGGAGAGCGACAAGGCGCTTTACGCAGCGACTTACGGTCGTAGCATTTGGCGAATCAAGCTTTAGTGGTCCGGCAACTGACTGGAGCGCAAGCGTCCTCGCTTGCAAGCAGGCAGCCGAGACGGTTGCACTCCGGTCAAATCACTACTTTCCGCCGGAGCGTTTCTGAAACCAGTCTGATCGACGACGAAGATTATCAGGACTTTCGCCGCGATTGCTTTCGTCGCGCTGGTAATCATCCTCGGCCGAGCCAGGCTCGTCGCTTTGGTTCTGATCGCGAGATGCGTCTTCGTTATTCTGATCGGCATCGCCCGCGGTCACACGATCATTCTTAGGATCCATGAAATGAATTATAACCGTCATTTTGTAAATGCCACATTCAGGGAACGGTCAGAGTCAAGTTCGAAACAGAAATAAGTGGTTCACCCAACAGTTCTCAATTCTCGGTTCTAGGAGGAGCTAACCATGCCGCTAAATGATGCAAGTCTTCAACTGATTCTTGATTTTGAAGTTTCCGGAGGCGAGCAGTATTACAACCAACATCTGCAGTCACCAATTTGGCCCGGCGCCGCATCCGGCGTGACGATCGGAGTGGGCTACGATCTTGGCTACAACTCGGCCGCAACGATCAAATCGGATTGGGGCCAGCACCTGGATGCGCCGACGCTGGCAAGGTTACTAACGACGCAAGGCAAGACCGGGCAAACGGCGAAAGCAGCGCTGCCGCCGGTCAAAGACATAAAAATCCCCTGGCCCCCGGCGTTTGCTGTTTTTCAGGCGGTGACGATTCCAAAGTTTACCGAAACCGCGCGTAAAGCCTTTCCCGGTTTCGACGATCTCGATCCAAACTGCCAGGGCGCATTGGTGTCGCTCGTTTTCAATCGTGGCGCGTCGATGAAAGGCGACCGCAGAATCGAGATGCGGACAATTAGAGATTTGGTGCCGCACAAAGACTACGCCGCCATCGCGCAACAGTTTCGGAAGATGAAGCGGCTGTGGATCGGGACTGATATTGAGAAGGGGATGTCTCGGCGCCGCGACGCCGAAGCAGATTTGGTTTTGAAGTCAAAGTCTTAACGGGAATGCCCCACAGCTGACGTAAGTTAGTCACGAGCGAGCTTCCAATTCTATTCAAGGCGTTTTGGTTTTGGCACACGCACAACTTTGGGGAGGTCAAGATAGACTGAAGCGTCGCACCTCTTCATCCGATTCGCTAAACAAAACGAAAGGGTACAAAATCATGAGCACGAACACGCTACCAAGTCAGGTTTTGATAATTCGCCATGGCGAGAAGGTAGGCGATCCAAAAAAGGATGACGACGGCGGACGACACTTGTCGGTCCGAGGCTCAGCTCGCGCCACTGCATTGCCTTCGCTGTTTAGCCCAGCGATGCCACAGTTGAGCTGCAAGTTCCATGCGCATGCGGAAGGGTTTGTCGGCGAGTACCGTCAGATCCCATTAAAAGGAACCGCCCCGAGATTTTCGACTCCTAATTACATCTTCGCCACTGAGCCGTCCAAAAACAGCAAACGCCCGCTCGAAACCGTTCTGCCCTTGGCCATCGCTCTAAGTTTGCCTGTCAACGACAGCATTAAGGACGACGACCCCGGCATTAAGAAGATGGTCAACGCGGTCCTTAACGAATATCCCGGCGAGATCGTTTTGATCTGCTGGCACCACGGTAAGATTCCCGAGATCGCGAAAGCTCTCGGAATCGCTAAGCCGCCGAAGTGGGATGGCAAAGTTTTCGATCGCGTTTGGCAGATAACTTTTCCGAAAGGAAAAGCAACGCTGGAGGATTTGCCGCAGGAGCTGCTGTACGGGGATAAGAATAAATAGGGCCCAACTCCTTCGTGAATCACTAAGGCTTGGTAATAGTTTTCACGCCCTCAACTTTCTCTATCGGCAAGTCGCTGCGGTTGCTCCAGTCCTGAAACGAGCCATCGTACAGATGGGCGTCGTATCCGAGATAGCGCGCGACGAAATACAGCAGACTCGCCTGCTGGCCAATGTGACAGTAGGTCGCGATCGAATCCTTTGACTTGACGCCGGCAGTATTGAACAGCGCGCGCAACGCTTCGGGACTCTTGAACTTGTTGTTCGAATCTTCGACGAGTGTGGAAAACGGGATGCTCTTCGCGCTCGGAATGTGACCGGCGCGCGGCATCTGTCCGGCGTCTTCACCCGTATAAAACTTTGATGCGCGTGCATCGAGAATCGCGACACCGGGCTTGTTTATGTTTCCGCTTACCCACGCGGCATCGACAACTAGTTTTGTGTTCGGATGAGGCGTAAAGCTCCCTGGGTTAGCGGGTTTAACTTCGCTGGTGACAGATCGCTTCTCAGCAATCCAGGCGGGCAAGCCGCCGTCGAGAATTGAGGTCTGATCTCCCAAGCCCAAATAATCCAGCGTGAAATAAACGCGCGAGGTAGGCGTCACCCAATCCTTGCTGAAATAAATAACGATGCGTGATTTGTCTGTAACTCCAAGCTTCTCGAAGGTCGCTCTCAATTGATCAACCGGCGGCAGTTCAAGAATCAATCCGGCGCCGCGTGGTGTCGAGATGTCAGACGTCTGAATGTGCTGCGCGCCAGGAATGTGCGCCGCGTCGTACTCTTTCTTATCGCCCACCTGCAGCAAAACGATCGAGTCATCGCTCGCGTGTTTGGCGAGCCACTCAGTCGAGACAATCATTGAATCGCGCAGCTTGCTTTGCGCGTGCGATGTTGATGGTGCGACGAGTATCGCCGTAGAGACGATCAAACCAATAACTAATCTATTCATGGTTACCTCTTAACCCGATTGCTATCCCGACAAGTCGGGACCCTCACCCAACCTCTCCCAAAAGGAGCGGAGAAAAGAGCTCCCGGTCCTGACATTCTTTAGAGAATCGCAGTTTCTTCCAGCGATCTGCCTTCCGCAAATCGCGTGACGCTCAACTGATTCGCATCGATCAACTCTGAATGCCCTTTGAGAATCAGATCCGCGGAGACTCTACCAGAAGCCGGCGAATGCATCACGCCATGGCCGCTGAAGCCATTCACAAAATACAAACCCTCCACGTTCGGCGCCGGCCCAATGATCGCATGATGATCGGGAGTCATCTCGTAGAGCCCGGCCCACGCGCGACGCGGATTCACACCAGCTTCAGCGAGAACCGGGACGCGTGAAGCCGCATGCGTCAGAATCTTTTCGACGAATGTTGTATCGAATTCAGTTTTGAACCCGACGGTCTCTTTCGGATCGTTCCAGGCGAGCAGAATCCCTTTCCCTTCGCGACGAAAATGAAAACCGGTCGACATATCAATGACCATCGGAAATCTTTGCGGCAATTGATCGAAGGGCTCAGTTGGAACGAGCTGACGGCGCAGAGGCTCAACCGGCAATTCCGCGCCCGCCATCTCGGCGATCTGCGCCGCCCACGCGCCGGCCGCGTTGACGACGACGTGAGTTGAGATGAAACCGCGTGAGGTCATTACACCGCTAATGCGGCTCTCAAGATCCCCACTCGCATTCCGTTTAGAGCCCGCACTTGTGCGGGCAACATTTTCGCCTGATGCGGCCGGCACAAGTGCCGGCTCTAAACGATTCTGATTTTTTTTACTCGGCTCAACTTCAATTCCCGTCACCGCAGTGTCCAACCACAACCTCACGCCCTTCTCGCGCGCGTTCAGCATGAATCCCATCATCACGCTGTGCGGATCGACGAACCCGTCAGTCGGACAGAACGTGCCGCCAAGAATGTCGTCTATGCGCAGTTGCGGCACCATCTTGACGATATCTTCCGGAGTCACCCATTCGACGTTCGTCACTCCCAGCGCGTTCTGCCTTTCTTTATTGGCTTTCAAATAAGCAAGATGATTTTCGTTCGTGGCGCAGAAGAGATAACCGTGCGCGCGATAATCGGCCGGGTGACCAACGACTTCATCAAACTTCGAAAAGAAGTCGATCGAGTATTTCGACATTTGAATATTGACGGGAGTTGAGAACTGCGCGCGCACGCCGCCCATGCTCTTGCCGGTAGAGCCTTTACCCTGGTGCGCTTCGCGCTCTAGCACGAGCACGTTCGTGCAGCCCTGTTGGGCCAGGTGATAAGCGACACTCGATCCGACAATGCCGCTGCCGATGATGACGACGTCCGCGGTTTCAGTCATGGCGAAGGAAAGGTAAGAAGGAATCCCGCGAAAGTAAAGACCGTGAAGCCTTCGCGGTCGTGGTTAAAACTTCAGTGCTGAACTCATCTTTAGTTGAGATTCATTCGCTTGAGCAACGCTTGAAACCTCGGATCCGAGCGCAGGTTTTCAAATTTGGGTTCAATTTTCACAAGCGCGAGCCCGCCGTTCTTTCGCCGGTAAGCCTCGTCTAACCAACGGAACGCCTCATCCTTCTCGTCAAGCGCAGCGTAGGTCGCGGCGATTCCAACTTCGTTGAATTCTCCTCGCTTGACTCCGGCTTTCATCTCCTCGAGGAACTGTTCGGCTTTCGCGCGTTGTCCCGACGTCGCATATAAGTACCCCCGGACTTCATTCATATTCACGCCGAGAGCTCTGGCCTTAGTTGTTTCAGCAATCGCATCATCGAACATCTCCGTCATCGTATAAGCTTCAGCGAGCCTCTGGTGCGCCGCGGCGAAATTAGGATTCGCTTCCAGCACTTGCCGACAATGCATGATCGCCTGAGTGTAGCCGCGCGAAAGGTACAGAATGTGCGCGATGTCGGTGTTGATGACGACAGAGTCAGGGTTGAGTTCTCGGGCTTTCCTGATTTCTGCTTTGGCTTCTTCCAAACGTCCCAGAGAAGCGAGATGATACGCATACCAATGATGAGCCGTCGCGTAATTTGGATCGAGTTCGATTGCGCGCCGGAAATGCCTCTCGGCCTCGGACCAGTTCCAGCCGACCGCACTCAGGTTGTAAGCCAGCGACGCGTGCGCCTCTCCGAGTGAGTCGTCGAGTGCGATAGCTTTGCGCGCCAAGTCCTCGGCTGAATATTCAGCTTCATCTTGATTGCCGCCAAGCAAATAAGCATCCGCGAGTCCAGCATACGCCTGCGCGTAATTCGGATCCGATTTAATCGCAGCCTGAAAGTATTTCGCGGCCTCATTCAAATCCTGCGGCGTGCGGCGATTCCAGTAGTAGCGGCCTTTCCAATAAGCATCGCGCGCGACAGGATTATCAGATCCTTTGTGCGCAGCAGCGGTAGCGGCTTTGGCGCTTGGAGAATGTGCTGAGCGAATCAAGCCGAAGTAGGCAGCGAGTGTTCCGACAACCAAAACCAAAATAACCAGAGCCGCAACTGTCCGGGCTCTCGTATTCCTGCCTACTGCCACCTGCCGGCTGCTTACTGTTTTTAAACTCTCAATCTGCTCTTCCTTGAAGACGACGTGCCTGCGCGTGTGCCGGTGCACGAGCACCGACTCGGTTTGCGCGTTTGTCTCGCGCACGTCGCCACGGAAACGATAGCCGAACTTAGGCAACGTCTCGATGTATCGCTCGCCGTTGGTGCCGTCGCCCAGCGCTTTGCGCACGAGTGAGATGTAGTGATTGAGGTTGCTCTCTTCGACGAATGCATCGGGCCAGAGCGTTTCAATCAACTGTTTCTTCGTTACTGCGTGACCGTGGTTCTGCACCAGGATCGCGAGCGCCTGAAAAGCTTTAGGAGGAAGCGTGACCGTTTGATTTTCGCGCAGCAGTTGGCGCTCCGCGGGAACCAGGCGGAAGGCGCCGAATTCATATGAGGTGTCGGGTTGAGCGGTCACAGACCTTCTCTCTGTGTCCTCCGTGGTGAAATTCCCATCTTTTCAAGAAAACTAAAGAAAAACTTCAAGACGAAATCGCGCCTCATTCGCTAATAAACCGCGCGTGAACTGGCTCAAGAAACTAACTGGCCGCCTCGATGGCGCGAATTCTAGATCAAGCGAATCGGCGGAGCAAACGAATTTGATCGAGCAAGCGGAATGGAGAAGGCAGCGCACCCGGTCGGTCGAGGTCACGGTTGAGACCGATGAGGTCGTTCTGCACCAGGCCGCGGAGCACTGCTCAGGCAGTTTGCGAATGCGTGGGGAGGACATCAAGCACACGCAAACTCGCTTTAATAATTGGAGGAACCATGGGACTAACCCAAACTCAAAAGGATAATGTTGCGAAGGTTAAGGCCTTTTTGGATCTGATCAAGAAGATCTGTCCCGACATATCCAGACTCACAGACCTGGTCAATCGCCTGACGGCGAATGTTGAAAGTGATCTCATACATTTTGACACAAAGGCTGTTGAATCACAGCCCGAAGCCGCAAGCGCGCCCGCGTATACCAAGAACAAAAAAGATATTTACATCCGAGAAGATGTTGGTGGTACTAGTGCGATGGATCTCAGCACGCCCGGCGGGATCGGTGACTTAATAAATCTCTTCGCAACTCTGGTCCACGAGATGTTTCACCAACTTTGTTCGGATCACCCAAAAACGTACGAGGAGACCTCAGATTTCCTGAAAGAAGTAATCAAGTGTCTTAAGGACCATAAGGATGAGACCAAATCTGCGTTTACCGGCATGAACGATACGCTATTCAACGGTCTAATCGATCAACTCGAAACGCACAAGCAGAGTGAAGCGGATTTTGCAAAGGCAAAGGACAAGCCGAAGGATAGCAATTGCTCAATTGCCACAGCGGTTTACGGAACCGAACTCGAGCCTGAAGTGCAGTTGCTAATGCGATACCGGGATCAGTGCTTACGGCAGAATAGAGGGGGGCAAGTTTTCATAAACGTCTACGAAACGTTGTCGCCCAAGTTCGTCACAACTTTACGTCGCAGTCATTCGCTTCGATCAATTGTCCGATTTGTGTTTGTCCGACCGGCTCTTGCATGTGCTCGGCGAGGATTGAGATTGAAATCTGCCCAAAGGAGCGGAATCTCTTGAGCAGCCCCAAAATCTAAATATTAATCACAAAATCGCAGGCTGGCACCGATTTTCATTTAGACGTGGTTTTAGATTGTGGCTGTGAGGAATCGGTAAGGAGGAGTGATGGTAGCTATGAAAAGAGCGCAAGGAAAGAAGAAATCGAAATCCGGTGCGCGCAACGCGCAAGAACGTTCGCCCGCAGAAACAGTTCGATTTGAAAAGCTGCGGGCTAAAATCGGACGAGTAAAATCCACCTGCGGCAAGACCCGTAACTTAAAGGTTCCAAGAAAGCTAGTTCCCCTGATCGGGATTTTCGTAAATTTCGGCACTTGCAGTGTTGAAGTAACCATCAATGGTGGAGTCCCAATAAGTGTTTTGATTCCATCGCAAGCCGGATGGGTTAATCGAGAGATATTGCTTCACCCGCTCCCCACTGACATCAAGATTGAATGCATGCCAACCGTTGCAGGGGGCGATTGCGACGTAGGATACGTTCTCATTTGGTAGCCCAATCGATTAAGAGTAGGAGATTATCATGCGCAACGGTACCGATTATGCGTGGCGTTTAGTAATGATCGTCTTTTTCGTCTCCGCTATCGCCATATCTTCCCCTTGGCGAGCAAGCGCACAAGAGCAATCTTCGACTGCCAATGCGTCCGACAAACCAAAGTGTTGCTGGATCGATATTAAGACTCTAAAGCGAGTTCGCAGTGTACCGTTCGTTCCAACGGGTGGTAAGGGAGGAAATGCTGCTGAACTGAGTCTCGACGGAAAGACTGCGTTCAATCCAACCACCGGGCAAAATTTTGCTCTCGATGAAAACGGCTGTTGGATCGATGTCAAAACACTCAAGCGAGTTCGCAGCGTCCCCATCGTCCCCACGGGCGGTAAGGGAGGGAACCTGGCTGAACTTAGCCTTGATGGCCAGACTGCATTCAATCCTACGACGGGACAAAATTTCGCACTCGAAGACTGCCCTCCACCAACACCGAAACCAACAGAAACTTCCACGCCACCAACTCCCAGCAAACCAACTCCCATCTTTGTTCGCAACTACCAGCCCGGCGACGTCTTTGTCGGCTATATGTTCCTGCGCGCGCCGGGTGAGACGGCGAAGAACTCGAACGGCTTTGCCGTGCAGATGTTCTACAACTTCAAACCAAACCTCGGCATTGGCGGCGATCTCGGTTGCGCGTGGGGATCGGGGCGACTCGGCGCGACCATCGATGTCACATTGCAGCGATGCACCTACACGTTCGGCCCGCAAATCAATACCAAACCAAACGGCAAGGTGCAGTTCTTCTTTCATCCGCTGGTTGGCGCCGTGCACGACGCAAACAAGACAACCGCCGGCACACTCATTTCGAAGTCGTCCGCGAATGCGTTGGCGCTGTCGATTGGCGGCGGCATCAACGTGAAGGTGAATTCACACGTAGAGGTGCGTCCGATCCAGGTTGATTATCAGCCGGCGCACTTCGGCGGCTTCTGGCAAAACAACATTCGAATAGCCGCCGGAATCGTGTTCAGGTTCGGGAAGGAGAAAGAGCTACCGACCTGGTGAGTTTCGATCGATGCACGAGTTGTTTGATTAGGCTCCGAAGAATGGAAACAGTTATGCATACACACGCCGACAGACGATTTGTTAACTCGCATGCTTTGCGGTGGTCCATTGTTATCGTCGCGATTCTGATGCTGGCCCAGATGGTGACAGCGCAGCAAAGCAGCTGGTCGAAACAGAACACTGACGGCACTACCACGACGGTTGAAATTCTGCCAGGCGGCGGAGCGCGGGTAACTACCAAGGACGCTAACGGGAATCTGCAAGACACTGTTACCACAGTGCCCGATGGTAAGTACGGGCCGGATGGTTCAAAGGTGACGGTTCAAGGGAAAGAAGGAAATAATGACGTTGATATCGAAGTATACCGAGACGCCGCGGGAAAGGTGCGCGAAGTTCATTACACAAACTATGGTGAAAAAGACAAGTACGGTCAGAAGCACGAGTTCAATGCCAAGTATGACGAGAAAGGTCAACTGAAGTCTTACGAAAAGAAGATCAACAACAAAGGCGGCGGCGACAAGCCCTATCCACCATCGGACGGTGACAATGAAGGGATCGCGAACGAGGCGGAAAAATACAAACGCGCCGCCGAGGAGGTAACAGAAGCTCGGTTTGGAACTGAGGCGCCGGGCGTGGGCGCGGCGACGAAGGTCGAGCAACCCAAGATGTCGCCGACAGAAAAGTCGACACCTGAAACACCTGCTCGCAACGGAGGAGCAAAGCCGTCTAAAACGCCTGAAGAAAAAGATCGGGCCAGGCCATCTGATTCTCCCAATCCGCGAGCGCCTACCATGCCGGTGTCGCAACCCAAGATCGTAATTGGCGATATCGTCAATTACCTGACGAACTTCAAAGAGCCTCCGGGCCTCTACACAATTCAATTCACCGCGCCGAACAAGGACACGTTGGAAGTGTATCTGACTCGGCATTTGTACCCAGGACAAAACCTGGGAAGCATGCACGTGATTCCCAGCAAGGCGCGCGACGGGGGCTCTTCATTCAAGAACGATAAGTTACAAGTCGGCGATACAACCATGTCAATCGCGGACCAGAAGTTTTGGTCTAATTTCAAATTGGGCGATTCCTCAATTAAATTTAGTCTCCTTGATTCCGGCGGGCAGTCGTTGGGACGAGTTGACTTTCCCATTACCGATTTCAAAAATGTTCCGCCTGTTCGCGACTCTCCAACTTCAGCAACCTTTGGCGAGTTGATCGAACTGGACTTTCCGCCACCTGCGAAATTGCTGGCACCGCTCATATTGGGAAAGAGGCCTGACTTCTTTGAGGCGAAGATTGGTGATCAGGAAATGCCGATCATTGCCGCAAATGCATTTGGCTCCGTGATCCGCGAGGATTACGACCACCCTGGACTAACCTTTCTAGAGGTCAAGATCGGTGAAGAAGTCTTCAAAAAACCCTTACGTGTGCTCACGCTAAAATTGTCTGCCGACAGTTTGAGTTTAGAAAAACGCCAATCGACGTGGGTTCACATCATTGCGGGCGGACTCGAGAACTTGAAGGCTCCCGCTCACATGACAATAGTGGCGACCGGACAACCGGCCGGAACGATAACAATGGCTGGCGCTACCGAAGTAGAAATAGATCCGAAGATGGTCTCCTCAGACGGTACCTATACGACAGACAGATCTCTATACGCTGCGGAGGCTGGTGGCTTTACTGTGAATGTGACGGTGAAAGTTGACAAGGAATCCTCTGAAGAGAAGGAACCCAAAACGACGTTCGATAAGAAGGTTTCACTTGAGGACGCGGAAAAACGAATCAAGGCCCACTTGGACTACATCCTCAAGCGTAACGCCCAGATGGCTGTCGCCTATTACCGTGATGGCGCAAAAGAGACGCTCGAAGACGCATTTAAGAAAGGCGGGGTAGGCTATTCCGTCCGCTTCGCGGAAGAGATCGCAAAGGGATTAGCTCAATTCTGGTCGGACGAAGGCAATCGAATCTATATACACTCGTATGACCTATTCGAGCAATATTTGAAATTGATTCCTCGGGATGGCTCTACTACCGAAAGCTATCTGCATGACATGGACCAGGCGATGGAGACTTGGAAAGAGTTTGATCAGTACTTCGCGAAACAGTTTCAGACGCTGGTGGACCTTTACACGAAGGAGGCGTTACTAACCGACAAACTACACGCGATTGAAGACAAATATACAGACCAGCTTGAGGAACTGTTAAAAAAACAACCTCGCCCGAAAAAGGAAATCGATGAACTGAACCGCAGGCAGGAGGAGGAATCGAAGCCCATTCGCGATGAATTCAAAGCCACGGAAAAAGAGATCGATAAAGTACAACGTGGAACGAAAGATCTCGGTGGTTGGCTCGACATTATTCAGGGGAAAGTGAACGTGAAGGCTTGATCTGTTCTCAACGATCGCGGAGAAGCCTTGGTGAATCCACAACGCAAACACTTTTCAGCACAAACAGATCTCACGCCGCGCCGCGTTCGAAAAGCAGAACGGCGAGACACGCCCGCATCTCGCCGTTGGTTAAAGAAGTTCAGTTGCCTGTGAAAGCGAATTACGCCACAGTTTTCACCGAGGGAAGCAAGCGGCCCGATTCTATTTCGCAACGTGAAGATCAACCTTCTGAGAAAGGTCGCATCCTCAACGCGCGGCCGACGCTGCCATAAACATATTGCTCATTGCCTGCTATTTCGCCCGGCTAAAATCAAAGTGGGCGCGCCCTCCCGACTCCGCGCCTGGAAACATGAACGTCCAATCCTCGGTGTGGTGATCGGCATCGATTAGCGTGAATACTGCGTGATGCATATGCCCTTTCTGCGTCCCACCGGAAACGTCCAGGAAATCGAATTCGATCGTTTTGCCGTCGGGCGATATCTTGCCTTCCATGCGCGGCCGATTTCCCGCGTCACAATAATGCGTCAGCAACAAGCGATCAGTATCCAGATAAAACATAGTGATCGGATTGTCCGGGATTCCACTTACCGTCAGGTCGTGCATGAGCGCGTTACCCCTCGAAGTCACACGCAAAGTAAGCTTGGCAGTCGCGCCTTTCATCGCGGGCACCTCTGGAATAGTAGTGAGCGTGCCTTGCCACGAACCTGCGAGAGTTTTCATTAATTCGAATGATTTCTGCGCATCCGTCTGATCAGTGGCTGCAGTTGATCGTGTGGTTGAACTTAATGACAAGGCCAAGAAACCGATCAGAAGTGCCGGCAGAAATATTCCCTTTCGCTCTGCGAAACGCCGGAGCGACCGTGATATGAGACCATGACGAAGATCAGAATTCGCTTGAGTAGTTTTTGCGTTATTCATTGCCTCCTCCTTCTTTAGAAATGGATTGGACCGTGCGGCTGGTCCACAACCGCGAAAGCGGCTAAGCGCCGCATACATGATCAATGCCAGTTACGACTTCAGCAGATGAGATGTTGCATTGAAGAGTGAGGTCAATACCCGCAAGCGTTGGCGATGGGTTTCCCTCTCCCATTTGGGAAAGGTTAGCGTGAGGGTGCGCAGCATTAGCCTGCGGAGCAGGGGTCAGTACCGGGAGATCTTCTCCTCTCCCTTGGGAGAGATTAGGTAAGGGTCCCGACTTTGTCGGGATAGCGACCGGATCATTAACGCAACTCGCGATCTAAATCTCTTCGCAACCGATTTTCCTGTTCTGTGCCATCGGCTGTCGCCCGCTCCTGCCTGCTGCCTACTGCCTTCTGCTTCCTCTGTGTCCTCAGTGGTTAAGTCTTCTTCGGCGTAGGGCACTACCACCCACTGTGAATCTGCCAGCGATCCACGATGTGATCGCCTTCAAGCACGTTGTAGTGGGAATGTTGCGCCGCGGTCAGACACGAATGATTTGCCAGAACTCTAACGCGCGACCCAACTCTGAGACGGTCGAAAGTTTTCTCATCCTGCGCAATCATGACGCCGTGCTCTTGCGACATCTCGCTGACCGTTAGATTCAGATCATTGCCTTCGAGGTCCAGTACTCTTCCATAGCCACAATCCGGATTGAGGGCGACCGGACCGCGGTCCTTAGACAGCGCGATGGCTCCGGCATCAATGATCACTTTTCGCCTCTCCCAGTCACGATGCACGACTGAAGCCAGGACTGTCAGCGCGCAGTCGTCAAACGAGCAGCTACCCAAGGTCGTCTGGAACGCGTCAAAAAAGATGTAGTTGCCCGGCCTTACTTCGTCAACTCCGTCTAAATGATCGACACTCGTGATAGTTGGAGTTGAGCCAATGCTTACGATTGGTACCTGGCCGACTTCCTTGCGCAGCGCCTCTCCAAAGTCAGCCATAAGATCGCGTTCATGTTTGGCCAGCGCCAGCAGCTCTGGTTTTGTCTGACAGTTATAACTATGGCCGGCGTGCGTGAGAATTCCGGCAAATCGCAAGTTCGAAGCGTTTGATATTCGCCGGGGAATCTCGGTAGCTTCCGGATTAGTAGGTTCGACACCACACCGGTGATATCCGCAATCGACTTTCAGAAAGAGATTCAGATGGACGTTCGCTTGCTTGGCCGCGTCGTTTAGCTGACCAGGTACGTCCATATCGTCCGTTATTAGCGACAGTTCGCAATCCCTTGAGATTTCAATTGCTTCGTCAAACTTTCCTGATTCGATGGGGACGGCATAGGTAATTTTCGTGAAGCCATTGGCTGCAAACGCCCGTGCTTCGGCAAGCGTCGAGACCGTCACGGCGCCCGAGTGCCCGGCAGTTTGAATCCGCGCAACTTCGATACATTTGTGAGTTTTGATGTGCGGTCGAAGATCAGCACCAAATTGCTTGATCCGCCGGCTCATTCGTTCGGCGTTCCGCTTAACCTTCGCGACGTCGAGCACGAGACCTGGTGTTTTCAGGCTTTCAAGTTTCATTGTTTATGGGTTGTGTCGCGATTGAGTTAATCAGCATCTTCCTCATTGAAGCAAGAATCAGGAATGGTTCCAAGGCGCGAAGCGCCGGCATGTAATAGCCCCGACCGTTAGGTCGGGGTAACAGTCACAAAAAACAATTGAGGCCCGAAGGGCCGGCATGGTCATGTCGGTCCTTCGGACCTCCTGATCAACTTAATTATGCCAACCACGACCTTACGGTCGTGGCTATTTCATTACGTCCCTTCGGGCCGAAGCGAAAATCTCAATTTCGCAAGCCTGACACCAGATTGCACGCTGCGCCGGCGCTAACAATCGTTAACTTCGCGGCGCTATGTAACTTCGTCTGGCCTTAATTACCATTTTGCCCTTTGAGTTTTGAATGGCGGGCGTCACATCCAGCCTGAGCTTTCGCGTGGTGCCGTCGCGGCTCTTATTGGTCGAGACAAACGCGAGGTTGTAGCGGCTGCGCAAATGATCGATTAACGTCTGAAAAGTCGTTTCGAGTTTCTTGGGTTCGTCCGCGAGAACTTCGCCACCCGTTTCATTGGCCAACGTTTGAATGTCCATGTAGTCGGCGCCCGCCACCTTGAATAGCCGGCTCAGCCCGATGATGTTCCCATTCTGAAGCGTCTGGCCTATGGTCTTCGGTATGATGGCGCAGACAACACTGCCTGATTCATAAACCGCGAGAGCAGCGGACTTGCCACTGGGACTGTGCGGGCAATCGAACCAGCGCGTGAATGCGGTAATCACAATTATCACGCGCCGGCCGGCGGGATTACTGGCCATCGTCATGTACTTCGCAGCGTAATCGAAAACAGTGTTAAGGCAATGCCCACCCATCGAGGTTAGTGGCGGAATACGATTGAGTGCCTCTTCGAGCTGAATCCGATTGGTGGTGAACGGCTGGATCAGATCGGTTTTCGTGTGGTAAGCCACCACCGCGACCTCGTCCGACGGTTTCAGACGATCGAGAGCTTCACGCGCCGCCCGATGCATCTGATCACTGTAAGCATCAAAACACATCCACTTCGGGCAACAGTCAACCGAGTTACCGCGATCGATGAGCAACATCACCGAGAGTGGCAACTGGTCGGTGCTAAAGTGCGTGATCTCCTGTTTCTTGCCGTCTTCGTAAAGCTGGAAGTCTTCTCGATTCAATCCTCCGACAATGCGAGCAGTATTTTTCTGCATTACGAGCGCATCGACCTTAACCAGGTCAGTGTCGACCTTGACGATGTCATCGCTTGATTCGGGTGTCGGCGTCGGTTTAGGCAGCTGGATTGCTGTGCGGCTCGGGCGTCCTCTATTTGTTTTAGCGTTCCGGTTGGGTGTCTGCGAACTGACCGAATTGCCGAACGAGAAAGCTATGCCACCAATCACGATGAGCCCAACCGCGGAAAGGAGAAACAATAGAGTCGGGTGCCGGCGTTTCATCTCTCTTGATCGTGGCGCAGCAGTCGAATCGATGTGCAGCAGTCGATTTAGTGTCCGGATAGTTTCAAAGACGGGTTGAAAGTGCTTTGTGTTAACGGGAAACTTGCAGCGGACTAATTGCCACTAGCTTTAGCCATTTCTCAATTGCCACTAGCTTTAGTTAGTTGATCTGTAATTAAATTGAAAATCGGCTTTAGCCGAAGTCACTAAGACCCTTCCGGATCCTTAAACCTCTGAAACCCTGCGCGCTTCACAATGGAATCAATGTGAATATTCTTTGCCCGCGCATTTTTACGAATATGCGCTAAGACTTCTTGGCGGATGTCGCTGTTGAGATATGGTTCGCGATTCTTTGTTGACCAAACAAAATGAATCCAAATCGTCTCTTTGTCAGAATTGGGCTAAAGCCGGATGTCTATATACTCTCGATCCACTAGCTGAAGCTAGTGGCATTTTTTTGCTGAGACCTGGTGTTTTCAGAGTTCAAGTTTGATTGTTTATGTGTGGTGTCTGAATCGTGTTGCTGGCCGTGCACAGCCGGGGCACGAGCCTGACCGTCACGTCGGCGTCATGTGGTCAGTACCCGTAGCTGTCTTCTCCTCTCCCTTTGGGAGAGGTTGGGTGAGGATCCCGACTTGTCATAGTAACGGGGTAAGGCCGAAGGGCCGACATACTCATGCCGGGCCTGCGGATCCTCTTCAATCATTCTCAATGTAAGACACTTGTTAATCTGAATTGCTTCCGTACGTGGATCCAACGAACATAGAACTGATTTGGAACAGCCCATTAATCAGAATCTAAATGCTGGACGCCTTCCGGCCTCGTTGTTTAGGCGAGCAGTCTGCTTAGTATCGGTGCCGTTTGTGGCGCAGTTTGTAGGTGTAAAGTGCTGAGCCAGCGCCACCCGCCAGCAAGCCCACGCCCGCACCTTTCTTGCCGCCGATAAGTCCGCCCACCAGAGCGCCCGCACCAGCGCCGCCCGCTACGGTTAGCTTGTCACGATGTTTCTGCCAGAATGTGCGTCCGCGAGGTTGGTCGCCATAATCATAATAAACCCGGCCATTAGAGTAGCGGCGTCGAGTACCGTTAGCTACAGGGTTCGTACTCTCAGCTGCTGCCGTTTTCTCAGAGGCTAACTGGTCTGGCGTCTTTTGATCTTGATTAGTTAGCTGGGCGGGTGTGGTTTCCGACGTGTTTGTTGCGGCAGTGTTGTCGCCATGCGTCGAGCGAATCGCTAGGGCACCGATGGCTGCACCCACCAGGCCTATGCCCAGCACCGAAGCTAGTAAGATTTTCCTTCTGATAAGCATCTCAAGTCTCCTCTTTGTAAGTCATGACGACCGATCTGGGGATTACCGGGATAATCTGCAATGTCTGTGCCTGAAGACCTCGAGTGTTGTGGCGCGACTTGAGATTGTCACTGCTTACTGCCTTCTCCACTCATTGACGGCGTGAGTTTTGTTGATGGTGCCTTTCAAGGTTCGCTTGACTGAGGTCGTGGAAAGGTAACTTCATAGGTGACCCGGTTACTTCACGACGCTCCTTACTCATCCCGCGACGGCTTCGTGCGCAAACGCTTGATCTGTGAGCGACGCGACTTCTCCTCGAGCGTGCGATTCTTTGCGCTGCGCGATATGCGGGTAGGTACCCGTTTGGCGGGTCGGTAGTTCAGACGCTCGATCTTCTTGCGGAGCTTCTGCAGACAGATTGCCTTATTTCGATGTTGGCTGCGTTCCTGCTGCGAAGTAATGACCACGCCTGAAAGTAGGTGCCTGAGACGAACGGCGCTCTCCGTTTTGTTCACGTGCTGTCCTCCGGGTCCACTTGAACGAAACGTGTCCACTTCGCACTCACGCAACAGCTCTTCATCTGATTCAGACAATTTGATCATAGCTTTGCTGCAAAAGTCCTTTGTTTACGTCCGCGTAGCGGACTTGATGAGAATAGCCCAGCGCTTTAGCGCTGGGATCAGCAGTCGTGACGACATAAAGTCCGCGTAGCGGACGACTGATGAACCTTAATCAACCACGCGCTTACGGTTCAACCGTCCGTTTCACGGACTGCGCTTATTGCGTCGCCGGTTCCCACCGATGAATCGGTGGGCTATTTTCATTCGTCGGCTCCGCCGACTCAGCAAAGCCTTTGATCACAGAACTTCATCATACCTCACTGCCATTAGTCGTCCACGATGTTACATTGCGTGGTATGAAGCCACCGCTTCCCACCGTTGCAGGAGTTGGTCCCAGCCGTCAATGGCTTCCGGCAGGCGCCTGGGAGACTGTCCTGGACTTCTTCAAAGAAAAGTATCCCCAGGTTGAGTTTGAAACGTGGACTGCGCGAATGGCCAGGGGTGAGGTGTTAGATGAAACCGGACGACGCGTAGATCCGGAGACTGTGTATCGAGCCGGCGCCTGCATTTATTATTACCGCGAACTGGAAGATGAAGCGATCATTCCGTACGTTGAGCACGTGCTCTATCAGGATGAACACATCCTGGTTGCTGACAAGCCGCACTTTCTGCCGGTGATTCCTTCGGGAAGGTTTCTTCACCAAACGCTACTGGTGAGATTGCGAAAGAACCACAAACTGCAAGACCTGGTTCCGATTCACCGTCTCGATCGGGAAACTGCGGGAGTGGTCTTGTTTTCCGTCAACCCGCGAACGAGGGGACACTACACGTCACTCTTTCGGAATCGGAAGGTTCGAAAAGTATACGAAGCACTGGCGCCAACATTGGACACTGCTCAGTTCCCCACCGTTCGGCGGAGTCGCATTGTGCGGGGCGAACCATTCTTTCGCATGAAGGAAGTCTCGGGTGAGGCGAATTCCGAGACTCATGTCAGCCCCATACGCAATCTGGGACGCCACACTCTCTATCAGTTGGTTCCCGTTACCGGCCGGAAGCACCAGCTACGCCTGCACCTCGCAGGTTTAGGAATTCCTATCATCAATGACAAACTCTATCCGGCGATCAGCCGTTCAGAAACGGACGATTTTTCCAGCCCCTTAAAGCTGCTGGCGAAGTCGCTTTCATTTCAGGATCCGTTAACCGGGCAAGAACACTATTTTGAAAGTGGCACAAAACTATGAGCACACCTCTTGACATGCACGCGGCGCGCATGGCGCTCAACCGGGACCCGGACTTGCGCGAGTGGGCTGAACAATGGCTGAAGAGTAAGGAGCGAACGGTGTCGGCAAATATGACTGATGAGGAGTTCGACAAGCACTGGCTCTACATTCGTCCCGAGAGAATGCACGAGGGAGCCCTGGAAGCGGTCGCAGCGTACCAACAGGAACATCAGGGTTAACGATTGGGATTAGGCCTGCGATTTGCGATTCTTCGGTGATGCCTTACGGAACTGAATTGGCTGCTGATTGAGAATCGCAAATCGCCGGCCTGACCCCGCTGACCATTTTCGCAACATTGGGTTTTTGGTATCTTTGAGTTGGTCCGCAATCGCGAGACGCTCGAGATTACAGATCAAGCGGTGTCGTGAAGGCGATTTGGAGCGCGGGAGACTGGCTCGTCTCGTGAAGTTTATTTGGGTCCCCCGCAGGACCAATTCAATAGCCGGTGGCAACGCCACCGGATCTCGCGCCAGATAATCGATCCGACCCTGTAAGGGTCGAACCTATCTCGGCGACATTTCTTCTATTCGACTCTTTCAGGGTCGGGCATGTTTGACGATTCTGATCCGTGGGCGTTGCCCACGGCTATTGAATTTCACACCTGCGGCGTGAGATAACGCATACTGCGGCGAGAAAGTATGGTCGATTATTACCAGGTTCTCGGGGTCAAACACACTGCCTCATCAAAAGAGATCAAGGCGGCATACAAACGGCTCGCGCGCCTGCAGCATCCGGATCTCAACGGTGGCTCGGCCGAAGCCGCCGAAGCATTTGTACGACTCTCGCATGCTCGGGATATTTTGATTGACCCAAAGAGGCGGGCCGAGTATGACGCGCAGCGCCACGCCGCCGCACCTGGCCCGGGTTCTTATGCTCCAGTCCTGAAACCAACTGGCGAAAACTATTTGCGCCGCGTCCGGTCCGACATCCGCATCAGGCAGAATCTCGAAAACTTCCAGATCGCTCAACGCCAAGAGGCACGCGCGCTGCGACAAGCTATCTTTCCAATTGTGGCGTTCCTATTCGCCGCGTTCTGTGTGGCGCTGATACGGCCTCGGATCTGGCGTTACTCCGGCTGGACCGGGCGGGCGGTGATATTAACGCTGGTTAGCCTGGGCGTATGTCACACCGTGTTGAAGATTTGGACCGCCATTAAACTGCTTCCCGAGGATCAATCCGGCGCCAGGGTGGTTAAGCTGCCGCTCGTCGGCAAGGCCTTGAGCGGACGTCGGGCCGTCTTCTTAATTGGGCTCGCGGCGATCGGATGCGGAATGGTGGGCACTTTAGTTGGCGTGTCTCTCAGTGATCTTTTGTCGATAGCCATACCCAAGTTCTTTGACCAGTCGATTCGCCTGGAGTTGCTGCTCTACCCGTGGATCATGGTCTTGTTTCTCAATGCCTGCCATTCGGTCAGTCAAAGACTGGATATATGAATTGGTAACTGCCAAGCAGTAATGGGTATGGAAAGTCCGCGGAGCGGACGACAGCATAAAGCCCGGGGCGTAAGCCCCAGGGTCACGAACCCAAAAACATTCTCAGCCCGCGAAGCGGGCGACAGAAATTTGGAGTGCGTGGCAAGCAGAGCGCGACACCGCTTTGGATTTTTCGAAAGGATCATCCAAAGCGCCGTCGACGCTTCGCTCTGCCGGCGCACTCCATAGCTGCCGCAAGCTGCGAAGCAGCGCTCAGAGCTAAGCCCAAGGCGAGTCAGCGAGCCTTGGGTTAAATCGCGAACAATGCTGTAGGAGCCGCGGAGCGGCGACAGAGTCAATTGAACCAATTCCTTCGCTGCTCCGCAGCTCCAAACAAATCTCAATGACGTCACCCAGGGCTCGCTGACTCGCCCTGGGCTTACTTATGACCGCCCCTCCGCGGCTCGTTGCATAGTTTCATTCGACAATCTCTTGTTACCGATCACGAGACTCCGATCGATCCTGGCGAAGCCGTAATCGAACGCAGTGCGTTTACGAGCTTCATGACGTCATCCGCCGAGGTGTAAAGAGACGGCGTCACGCGAATGCAATCGCCGGCCGCTGGGCCCGTGCGCCGGACCGTCAGCACGCCGAAGTTTTCGGCCAGATGCTTCACGACTAAGTCGTTCGCACTGGTTGAAGTCACGCCATCAAGACGGAATGAGGTCAACGCCGCGACCATGGCTTCGTCGTCCGGCGTGAGAACCATGAGCCCTTTCATCTTTCGGGCCGGTGCGACCCAAAGATTCCTCAGGTATCGGAGCCGCGCCTCTTTGGCTGCGGTTCCGATTTTGTTGTGAAAAGCGATGGCGGCCGGGATGGTCATGTGCGCCGCAAAATTTAGTGTTCCGGTATCGATGCGTCCGTCAATGTCCGAGGCGGCCGCCGATTTTCCCATGTATGGATCGATCTCATTGATCCGGTCCTTCTTGATATAGATGACGCCGCAACCAATTGGCGCGCCCACCCATTTGTGTAGATTCACGCCAATGAAATCGCAGCCAAGTCCCTTTAGGTTGAGCTCCACCTGACCGACCGAATGCGCCGCGTCGAGTATCACGTCCACGCCGCGATCTCTTGCCATCCTCGCGATCCTGGCAACGGGAATGATCAATCCAGTCCAGTTGTTGAGGTGCGTCAACAGCAACAGCTTTGTTCCCGGATTAGCTGACAAAGCTTTTTCGTAAAAACCCAGGATGTCTGCTTCCTGAAGCTGCCGATCAGACGTTGGTTCAGGAAATGTCAGCTTCACCGCCTTGACGCCGCGGCGAACTTCGAGCCAACGCATCGCGTTCTTCATCTCCGAGTAATCCAGGTCCGCGTAAAGAACCGTGTCGCCGGCCCTCAGTTTGTTGTACCCGCCAATCAGCGCCTGCAGCGCTTCGGTCGCGCCTCGCGTCAAAGCAATTTCGTCGGGGCCAACATTCAGAAAGCCCGCCACCGCGTCTCTCACACCGCGGTACGTTTCGGACCATCGGGGCCGGGCAAAAGTCGTATTCTCCTTATTTATGAATTCGGTGAGCCGCTGGTATTCAGCGAGCACCGGATTAGCCATGATTCCCCAATAGCCGTTTTCAAGATTGGTTATTTTGTTGGTGACGTCATAATTTTTCGCGACCGCCTTCCACGCAGTCTCGTCGTCCGGTCGCAGTGGACCCGCCGGCAACCCATCGCTAATCGATCGGTCAAAGCGCACGGAATACTCTTCCCAATCTCGCGCGTTTGCGGGCAGGGCGCCGCCAATCGCTATCGCTCCCGCCGCGGCAATACCGCTTCCCAAAAACTGTCTTCGTGTGACCGGCTGTTTTGTCATGGTATCGGGGACGTTCTTCTATTCGCGATTTACCATTTACGATTTACCAGTTGGTTTGATCATGATTGATGTTAGACCTCGGACGCAGGGATGATACCGCGAAGCGGGAAGATCATGAATGTGAGGATTAAGGTCGGGTCTGATTAAGATCGGGGTGTCAGGCTTGCGATTTTGCGATTCTTACCCGTCAGTCGGCCGCGGGGGGGCGCCCTGCCTCCAAACTCTTAAACTCAAATCGCAGGAATTGAAGGCCTGACCAACGATGCCTCTTCGTAGAACTAACCTTCTTTGGTTGGAAGGGCCACGAGCAATCAGAGACGACATCGAGCTAATGGTCGGCCACCATTGACTTATGGTGGATTTTGAACTAGAAGCATGGCGAAGGCTGGATCCCAGTCGCTGCACCAAGACTAGGTAACGAGCAATCGCAGAGGATTTAACTAGATGGAAAAACATGAACCTTACAGTGCAGATTTTTGGTCCCATCTAGATCAGTTTCTAATTAGGGAGCGTGACTCCACCGTTGGGATGCTTACTCACGTCCGCTTAGCAATTACAGCGGGCGTCATTATCGCTGTTTTGTGTTGCGTTAAAGCCTTCTTAAATCCGTTCATTGCATTTCTTGAGTTTCGAGAGGTTTCCGGTTCTTCGTCGAGCTTGAAAGTTTCGCAAGTCTTATTGGTGGTTGTTGCGATCGGGGCTCTGTCACTTCTTTTACTGATTTTGCTTGCGTTGGCTAGTCTTAATAAGGCGTTTGCCAGGGCTCTTCATACTAGTCTTCACAGAACGGCTGAGGCAGTCGAAGTGCCTCTAAAAGAAGCCGATATCGAGATCCCAGAGAAGACCGCGAAACTGCTGGAAACTTTCAAGTAATATCTCCGAGCACGTAAAAAAACGAACGGTTGTCGATCCCTAACGACTGTCATGGCTGGATTGATTGAACTCCTCATTGCCTATCTAAAAGACGCTCTCTTTCAGCCAAAGGATCACTTTGAGCGAGTGAAGAAGAGCGCGTCTCGTTTCTTACTCGTCCCTCTCATCACTATCGTTGCGGGTGAGGGAATCTTTTTGACAGTTGTAAGTGCCCTACAAACTGTAGAATTTCATTCAGCAGGCTTCACCTTCAAATTGATCGCTGCAGCCTCCGACTCTTTCATCCCTTTGTGTCTGGCAATCCTCGTTGCCTTTGCACTCTATGTGGGTTCGAATTATTACTACACCCTAAGGGTTCGAAAATCTACGGAAGAAATTGCCCAGTTGAACAGGGATCTGCGCAGAGCTCAGGCGGTCGGGCGTCTTAAAGCGAGATACTACAAATACCTCGCGGCAAATGATATCGAAAAAGCATACGGGGTAGCTGGTTTACTTTTGCGAAGATTTCCCGACGACGTGGATAGTGATCCAGATTTTTTGGAATCGCTTGTTACCGCGAGGAAAGGTCCACAATTCGACGAACTGCGGGCCTTACTGTTGGATGTCCCTCGAATTGAAGCGGATGAATCGATGAGCAGACATGATACTCAACATCACTCATAGCATTGGGGAACGCCTTTAGCTTGTCGCCTAGATGAGGATTCAAACGCGGAGCGCACGTGAGCATAAAGCCTGGGTTGCAGCGCGCGCAGCGAGCAAACCCCAGGATCACAGTAAGAAGATTGTTTCAGCCCGCGGAGCGGGCGAGAGCATAAAGCCTGGGGCGTAGGCCCCAGGTGCGAAACCACCAATTAGATAATTCAGCCGCGGAGCGGGAGATTTGGGGTGCGGCGACTGGTCGCCGCTTTCCAAAGCGCTGACAAGTCAGCGCCCTCCATATTCTGCCGCCCAGTCCGCAGGCTCGGTTATATTTCTGACCAGTACCTTGGGGCATGCTAGAATTCGCGGCTAATTTAATTCGAATGTGCGAGCGATTTCATGAACGCGCTCGCGGAACACAAACGTGAATCAGATATCTTCTGCGAATATCACTGCCGCTGCGCTGACGACCCAAGTATTTCTCTTAATCATAATGGGGATTGGCGCAGCATTTTGGTACCCTACAGAGGATGTCTTCCATGGTCTCTATCGTCGCACAAGGTTAGCGTGGATAATCCTAACATTTACGCCGCTTACTCTTCTCCCACTGATCTTTTCTGTCGATTTCGCCGAAATATGGAGACCATTACTTGGAAACGCCAACATACCCGGCGTCAGATCGACCTTAGCGATCTTTTTGATGTTCAGCCTGGACATAGTGTGCGTCGCATTTCTGATTGGATGGACTGGTGGAAGTCGCAATAGCCCCTTTTCAGCGATATATTTTATTCTTCCTGCGCTTGCGATCTTTCTTCGCGAACCTTTCTTGAGGATCACTCTTTACACGTCTATTGTGATTTTGTTCTTCGTCGCTCAATTAATCATGAGCGGGGTTCCAAACCTTCCAACGCGTCAAGGCGATAAGAAAGCCTTTGGGCTCGTTTCGGTTTTTTGTGTCCTACTGACCACGGTAATCGGATATGTAACCAGACCTCGGTAGGCTTGGCCATTGGGACCGAGTCGGTTCATTTCAGCCCCGTTCCAGCTGGAAATTAAAGAAGCTCACCCTCTTCAGAGGATTGCCTCTTATGAGAGCTGTGACTAAAAGTTCGGAACCAAGTCCATTTCTCGCTCTGAAAGAAGGAACAGAAACTCGTCAAAAACGTCTTGAGCATTTCGCGCTGAGAGATAAGAGACGAGAGAAGAAATATTCATGGTATAGAAAATTGAACGTCGGGGATTTAGAAAAGTAGCTTCTTCCCACGAATACTGTCCGGACCCCAGGCCTAATGCAAGATAGACGAGCAATTGTCTGAAGTCATGTGAGGTGAGATTTCTAGTAACTGTTTTCACCTCAATCAGCATTTTTGGCGTGCATATGTCCCCTTCGACTGTGCTCAAAACTCCGGCGCCTTTTATCTTTGGGCGAAAGGTAAGGTGGGTATCGTCTAATCCAGCAAAAAAATATGCGTAGCAATTTGCGAGCGAGCGTACTTCGCTCGGGACGGAGGTCGCGCGGTTTAACCAGTGGTGCTCCCCCATGCTCTTAAGTCCCCGAAAACGGCGCAGCGTCCGCTGTCGTGCGAGATCAAAGTGCTCGCTGCTGGCTCGCCAAACCTCTCCTTGTTGTCCGTTCTCAACCGCTAAGCGAAACAATTCAAACGCAAGTTCAGCAAGAAGGTCAGCGTCAAACTTGGGGAGCGTTTGCGATACTGGACTAAGATATCGCCCCTTTCGACCGATTCCTTTTCCTTGCCGCGTGTTGAAATCCCTGACGAATGACGGTGAGAGAAGCGGGAATAACGATTCCCAAACCGAGTCGAAGCCGTAGGCAAATTCGTGTTCCGAAATCAAAACGGCACCTCAGTATTATTTTGAAATCTTTGTGAATACCAATCGCGTATTACTGTTTCCATTGGGCTGAAAGCAAATTTGAAATGTCCACGCCAATGAGAGCCTTCGTCTCCTAGGTAGTATGACGCAATAATAAAGGCACTCCTCTCCCACGAAGTTAGAATACCAAATCGCTTTTTGATGTCGGATAACCAATAGTAAGCGCGCCAGTGAGCCATAATGAGTATGATGAGTCGGCGAATGAGTGGGCTTGCTCGCTCAGCAAAAGTTTGAATTAGCAACTGTTCCTTTCGCAGCGTCTTCTGCTTGCCGAACACCTGAAGGAAATATGCTAGATTCAGGTCGTTCGTTAACAAATGCGATCTAGATTCCAATAAGCCAACTAAGAAGTCATCGACCCGCTCACTTACGGGTTCACCGATCTCGTCATATATCCGTCTCAGTAATCGCATAATGGTGATGAAGGCGGGCGCCAAAATCTGTATGTTATCTGGGTCGATGAGTGTCGCTATCGCTTTATCTCGAATATCTGGCGAAAGCGCTTGAATCGCCCTTACCGCTTGCCTCGTCACAAGAGGATCCACCGCCGTCTTACTAATCTCACGCGCTAAAATTTTGACGATGTCGATTGATCTAACGGCTTGCCTTAATACTTCGTAGTCTTCGTCGCGGTTTGGTGAATACGGATCGAATCTGATTGATAAACCTAAAAGGCGATTTTCGGGAGATATTTCTCCCCCGGCGGCTGTGGGCTCTAGGTACTGAGACGCTTCTTGAAGTTCTTTCGAAGTAAGAATTCTCGTTTTCGATTTCTGCAGAGACAATCCCTCATTAAAAAGTTTGTCTGAAAGGAACGCCAACGCGTAATAAGCCTCCTCCTTTGAGCGAGCGAACAGATGAAAGTCGTCCGTGTATCGGCAAAACGGTATGCCCGCACGATTCAAGTGCAGATCAACGGGATGTAATGCTATCTCGGCGAGTATCCGAGATGCTGGACCTCCTACTGGTAACCCGTAAGATACAGTCTTCGAAAAATGTGTCAGCAATTTCATGATTCGAAATGGCAGATCGTTCTGAAGGTCTAGCCTTTTTAGTTCGTTCTCAAGACGATGATGATAAATACGGGGATAAAAGTCCGATACATCCGTGACAAGGGAATACCCGAACCGTTTACTCAACTCCAGCGCGCGGCGCTTATAGTCTAGCCATGTAGAATCTTTGAATAACTTTCCTGTAGTTGGATCGAACCCGAACCTATAAGAGAAAACCGATCTTTCGGATTCAGGTAAGCGCTTTTGCTCGGCGGCTGCGGCGACTGGAATTGTGAGCGCGAGAAAATAGGCATTCCAAATGTATTGGATTTCGGTGACCCAGCGATAACCCGTATACCCGACCGGCTGCAGCGTATCGATATTATCGGGCGGATGATGGTTTAGCCATTCATCGAGATTTGAATGGATTTGCTGTAATAGATCAACGACCTCTGTAGGGCGGTCAAACAAAACGTGGTTTTCAAATGGCGATGGAAAAACATCTGTGTCGCCATAACGGGCGATGTTTGTGACGGCTGCTTCAAAAGCGACTTTAATGTCCATTAGGGAGGTGGAATTTATCTTTGCTTCGTTGTTGGCTGAGCTAGATGCCGCGCAGTCTAACACCGCTTGATTTACTTGTTAAGGTGTAATCGGTGGGCGTATCGTCAAAAAACATACCGGTCAGACCTCGACGTTCGAACGTCGTAGACGATGCCCGGCGGGAATCACGCGGGAGGTGAACCATAGATCGATGTCGTACTTGTAGATCTGGCAGGGTTTGATGAGTGAGGGGCGATCACGGAGTCTGGGGCGAAGCTTGGCGAGCTGCGAAGCAGCGGGTGTATTTAAGCCCAAGGCGAGGCTTGGCGAGCCTTGGGAAACCATGCTCCCCTCCAAACAGCGGAGCCCGCAGAGCGGGCGACATCGTCACTCCGCGGCTCCAACAAATATTAGCAATCGTAACCCAAGGCTCGCAGAGCCTCGCCTTGGGCTTAACTATGATCGCTGCTTCGCAGCTGGTTGGGATAACGTTAATGGATTTGCAGGAGCCGCGGAGCGGCGATGTCGCCCGCTTTGCAGGCTCCACTCATCTAGATGGCAGGTTTCCCAAGGCTCGCAGAGCCTCGCCTTGGGCTTAACTATGATCGCTGCTTCGCAGCTGGTTGGGATAACGTTAATAAATTTGCAGGAGCCGCGGAGCGGCGATGTCGCCCGCTTTGCGGGCTCCACTCGTCTAGATGGCAGGTTTCCCAAGGCTCGCAGAGCCTCGCCTTGGGCTTAGGTACAATCGCTGCTTCGCAGCTGGTTGAGTGATCGGTCGCTGCCTGACCCGATCTTCACTTTATTTCAAAACCAAACGACCGAGTCCTGCGCGTCCGTCCTCGACCGCAGACCTCGTTTGCGACCGCGATGAAAAAGAGGTACAAGACGCAGTATTACAGTATCTCCAGGGAGTGTCCATGAAACGAACCACACTTTTCGCCGCCGGCGTAGTCGCCCTTTTGACGTCATTAGGCCTCGCGTTCCAGGCCCCATCAGACGGCCCATATAAAGTACTCAAGACCGCAAGGGTCGGAGGCGAGGGCGGCACGGATTATATCTTCGCGGACCCGGTCGGCCGGCGACTGTATATCACGCGCGGCGCGACGCAAGCGCAACCGGCAACGGACACGAGGCCCGAAGTGCCGGCCTTCGAAAAGCGTCTGACGATCTTCGATCTGGACACCCTCGCGCCGGTCGGCACGATTCCTGGCGTTGGTGGCAACGGCGCGACCGTGTGCCCGAACACCGGGCATGGCTTCACCAGCGACCATCCAGATTTATCGATGTTCGATGTCAAGACGATGAAGCTCATTAAGACGATTGCCGTACCGGCAGGATTCAGGGCCGATGGCATTTACTGCGACACCTCAGACGATCGAGTCTACGTCGGCAGTCATCCGACCAAGAGCCTAATGGTGGTGGACGCGAAGGATGGGGCGGTACTCGGCAACATCGATCTCGGCGGAACGCCCGAGCAGACCATCGCCGATGGCAAAGGGACTGTCTACCAGGTTCTCCAGGAGCGGCCGGGCGGCGTAGCGGTAATCGACGCGAAAACAATGAAGGTGAAGGCGACGTTTCCGTTCGGCGAGAACGGCGGGTGCAATGGGCTGGCGTTGGATATCAAGAATCAGATTCTGTTTGCGGCGTGCAGCGCCATCGGTCCGGCCCCGCCCCGTGGGACGCCAGGTCAGGCGCCGCCGGCGGGACCTCCGTCGACGCCCGATCCGAACGCGAAGCCGCCGCAGGCCTTTGTCGTCTTGAGTGCGAAAGACGGAACCATCCTCGCGAGGCTGCCGCTGGCCGGCGGCTCCGACGGTGCGGTGTTCAATCCTGCGACGATGGAAGCGTTCAGCACCCAAGGCAACGGCACGATGACGATCATCAAGGAGAAGAGCCCGACCAAGTTCGAGGTCGAACAGAACTTGAAGACGTGGCCCTCAAACGGCGCCCGCACGATCGCGTTCGACAGCAAGACGGGTCATCTGTTCGCGATGGCGTCGGAAGCCGCGCCACCGCCCCCATCTCCACCGCCCGGGACTCCTGGGGGACCCGGCCGCGGCCGCGCCGTTCCCGGCTCCTTCACGATCATCATGGTTGGAATGAAGTAGTCTCAGTTCGTCATCGGAAAGCTTCATTTTGTGGTTGGTTCATGCCGAGGCGTCTGCCTCTACACTTTTATTTAGTCATCGCCCAATCGTCCCTGTTTCGTATCAGCTTCTCAACCTGATCAATCACCGACAGCACTCTTTTCGGGAACGCCGCGGATGCGATGACGACGCGCAGATGATGGCCTGCGGGGGGATCACGCGGGAGGTGAACCAACCCGGCAGGAGGCAGTGCGCGGAGCGCATGACAGCATAAAGCCTGGGGTGCAGCGAGCGGAGCGAGCAAACCCCAGGATCGCAATCCAAAACGTTTTCAGCCCGGGGAGCGGGCGATAGCCCTTTCCAAAAACCTTCCTCCCATCCCGAACGTTCCCAATCCCCTCAACGGCTGGCGCCCGCTTCGCGGGCTCGACGCATTCTTGCGGTTTCGATCCTGGGGCTTGCGCCACAGGCTTTATGCTTGCGTGCGCTCCGCGCACTCGGCTTGACAAGCGAGCCCGCGGAGCGGGCGATAGCGCTTGCAAAGAGTTTGCATAGACAGCGGTGGTACTCTCGGGATATGCCCGACTCCTACACAAATCTTCTTTACCATTTCGTTTTCTCGACCAAGGACCGGCGGCCGCTGATCACACCTGACTATGAAGTTCGACTCTATGACTACATCGGGGGAATGGTACGGAAGCTGGGCGGAATTCCTTTGGCGCTTAATGGCACCGCGGATCACGTTCACTTGTTGACGAAGCTGCGGCCGGATCGCGCAGTCTCGGATGTCTTGCGAGAGCTGAAAGCGAGCGCCACCGGCTGAATGCATGATGTCTTTCCGACATTGAAGAACTTTTCCTGGCAGCGTGGATATGGTGCGTTCACCGTGAGCCAATCACTGGTCGAATCAACGCGAAGATACATTGCCGGACAAAAGGAGCATCACCAGAAGACTTCTTTTCGGGACGAGTTCCTTGAATTCCTCAAGGTGAATGGAATCGAATACGACGAGCGATTCATTTGATTATTTGGCTGCCGACCGCTTCGCGGGCTGGTTTCATCTAATTGTCTGGGTCTGGGGTTTCGCTCGCTGCGCTCACTTCACCCCAGGCTTTATGCTGTCGCCCGCTCCGCGGGTTTCACCGAGGAATAATCGGCAGCCGCACGAACGACGGATGTGCTCGGTCATGCAGAATCCGCTGCCTGACCACGACGTAGCGTGTGTCCCGTTCGTTATCTCCACCAGTGTTCAGATTGCGATCGTATTTTGGGAACGCTGCGGAGGCGACGACGACGCGCAGGCGATGCCCGGCGGGAATCACCCGGGAGGTAAACCATAGATCTATGTCGTACTTGTAAGCCTTGCCTGGCGTGAGGAGCAAGGGCCGGTCGAAGCCGTCGCGGAAACGCGCCCGCATCACGCCGTCCTGAATGCGCTCTGCCCGCCCGTCCGGATAGACGTGCTGGATCATGACATTCCAGTCCGTGTCCTTCCCTGAAGTAACCGCCCAGAGTTCCGCGGTCATTGGTCCAGTGATCTCAATGTCTTTCGCGAGCGGCGCGGTCGTGTAGGTCACTAGATCTTTCCGCTCGCCGTCCACAGTTCGATAGTCTTCGTTGAGGCTCAACTCGAGTTCGCGCGAGTTCACGAGGAACGGAGTGGGATTGCCGGGGTCGTATCGGTACTCATCCGCCGGTTCTCTGCCGGGCGCGGTGGTGTCGAGACTGCCATTCTGGCGCAGATAGAAATTCGTCCAAACCGTTCGCGCCAGCGGCCACTCGCGTTCTTTCCGCCACGTGTTGTCTCCGATGACGAAGATGTCGAGCGCGGGCTCCTTATCTACGCCGTTGTCGATGCCCTTCAAGTAGTGGTCCATCCAACGGAGTTGCAGCTCGCGGCGATCGATTCGTGCCTGTGGCCCGAAGTAGCCGTTCACATAGTCGATGCCCTTGTGCGCGCTGGCGTCCATCACGACGTGATACAGCGGCGCGTTTTTCAAACGGCTCATGATCTCATAGTTCCGGATCGTCCCTCGCGCATCGTCGTGCCAGCCCGCGATGCCGAGCACCGGCACTTTGACCCGGTCGAGGTGCCGTTCGATGCTGAGCGCGCGCCAGTAAGCATCGTCCTTCTGGTGATCGAACCAATCGTTCCAATACTGGGGGCGCCCACACCCGGCCGCTTCTGCCGCAGCGATCACGGGAAGGTGCGCAAACGCCTCGGAGTCTTTCACATTGCTGATGTCCGACATCTTGTCCTTCACTTGCGTCAGGCAAAGCCACGGCACGATGGTCGGAGAGAAGACCATGTCGATGTAAGGCACGATGCGCAGCGGATCCGCGGTCGCGACCGTCGGCGCGATCGTAGCCAAATGAGGCGGCGCCGCGATTGCCGCGTACCAGGCGTTGAGTCCCGGATTCGATCCGCCAATCACTCCAACCTTGCCGTTGCTGCCCGGCAGCTTCGCGGCCCACTCGACGGCGTCGTACCCGTCCTGTTCCTGCATCGCGTTTATGTCGAGGACGCCACCTGATCCTCCGCGGCCACGCTGGTCCTGCTTCACATAGATGAAACCGCGTGACGCCCAGAACTCACCGTTGGCTTTGTCGATGCGCAGGTACGGTGTGCGTTCGAGCACGACGCCGAACGGCCCGGCCCCTCCGTTGTCTACCGGTCGCGCCACATAATTCATCAGCGTGGTGCCGTCGCGTGCGGTCATCGGCACGGCCGGATCTACAGTGACTTGAAACGTGGGGCGGGAGTTGTCGGCCGGCCACAGCGCGTAGTTCGACTCCCAGGCGATTGGCTCTGTTCGTTTCACGAGCCAGATACGATCGATGGGCTTGCCGTCGCGATAAGTTCGCCCTTCGAAGTTGTCCCCTTTCAGTGCGCCTCGGATTTCACTGCCGTTATCGAGCGACACGCTGATGTTGTCACCCGCCGCCGTCAGCTTCGTGATCGAAAAAAGAGGAGCGCCGCTGCGACGCTTGAACCACGCGCCATTTGCAGACGGCCCGTCAAAGTGGGCAAAGCCCATGCGCCGGCGCGCTTCAAAGCCTCCGTTCGGCGCCGCGCCGAGCATGACGTAAAGGTCGTAATCGCCACTCAGGGTCGGTGTGGTTCGCTGAGGGTGACTAAGACTCGACCACCCGGTCGCGAACGTAACAGTCATCAACAGGAAAGTTTTGAAGAGGATTGGTCTGAGCATGATCTGATTCTTTTACACCACGGACGCGGGAGATGATACATCCAACGTCTACGAGCGGATAAACAATAATTTGTGAATCGGGAATGGACGAACTAGTCTCCGCAGGGGGACAAATTTAATAGCCGATGGCAACGCCACCGGATCACGCCATACAATCGACGCGACCCTGTAAGGGTCGAATTATTTCCGTTGCGACTCGTGTATTCGACCCGTTCAGGGTCGACGAAACATTTCATTATTCCCATCCGTGGGCGTTGCCCACGGCTATTAAATCTCACGCCTGCGGCGTGAATACGCACCTGAAAAATTTTCTTGGACGATTTGTCGAATTCCGGTTTGGCCGTTCGACTATATAGTGAAGGCAGGGCAAACGGCCCGCAATAAGAATTGAGTCATTGAGTCATTGATCCCTTGAATCATTGAACCGATGAACCGATGAATCAATGATTCAATGATTCAATGATTCAATCAACAAAGAGAATGGAGAAACCATGCCACAGTATCTAGTTTGTAATTACCTTCCCGACGACTTCGACCCGTCCACGGTAACCGAAGCGATGATGGAGGAGATCCACGCGCTCAACCGCGAGATGATTGCCGCCGGCGCGAGGAAGTTCGCCTGCGGCATTGCCCCACCCGCCAACGCAAAGACGCTGCGAAAGCAGCCCGACGGCGAGGTGCTCATCACCGACGGGCCGTACATCGAGACCAAGGAGCATATGGGCGGTTTCTGGATACTGGAAGCTGCCGATATGAACGAGGCACTCGCGTGGGCGCGCAAGGGTGCCATCGCCTGCGATGTGCCGGGCGAGGTGCGCGAGCTTCTTTTCTACCCGGACCCGAATGCAGCAGCGGAATAGTCGGGCCGTCGCGCGCACGGAAAAGGCATTGACAGATTACGCAGATTACACAGATTTGGAATGCAAACAAGACAAAGGTTTCTCCCCCATCTGCGTAATCTGTGTAATCTGCGGACATTTCTTAATGTCGTTGCGGCCGCGCACCCTGAGGTGCAAGACATTACTCGGTGAGTACTGACGGAAGAGATTTGGAAATCGGAGGCACTATGTCGAATGAACGTACAAGCACAGATCCAAAAGTATCTTGCGAGCCAACTTGAACCAAAACAGAGCGACATGCATGAGTTGCACGGCATCATTCTGAAAGTAATGCCGGAATGCAAATTGTGGTTCCTGGAGGGGAAAGACAGCGAAGGTAAAACTGTTTCTAATCCTAATATTGGATATGGACTTCACACCATGAAATATGCGGATGGAACAACCAGAGAGTTTTATCAAATTGGTTTGAGCGCAAACAAAACGGGAATCTCAGTCTATATACTTGGTATCAAAGATAAGAAATACTTGGCCCAGACTTATGGAAAAGAACTCGGCAAGGCGAGTGTGACCGGGTACTGCATCAGGTTCAAAACTCTAAAAGACATAAACATTGAAATTCTTGAAGCGGCAATACGATTTGGGTTTGAGGGTCAGAAGGAATCGTCATCGTAAGTTACGAACGAGACAGCAATGTAAAAACCGGGATCCTCAAATCGAAGAGAATGACTAACGATATATGAGGAGATAAAACTATGGCAAAAAACAAATTACTAAGAATGGATAATGTCGGCATCGTTGTAGAATCCCTCGATGATGCCATCTCTTTTTTCACGGAGATAGGCATGAAGCTTGAAGGGCGAGCCACGGTCGAAGGGGAATGGGCTGGTCGCGTTACCGGACTGGGCTCTCAAAACGTAGAGATTGCTATGATGGTCACCCCCGATGGCCACAGCCGACTCGAGATTTCGCGATTTCTCACTCCGCCTACTGTCTCAGATCACCGGACTGCGCCTGTGAACTCTCTCGGTTACCTGCGGGTCATGTTCACCGTTGAGGATATTGACGAGATGGTATCTAGGCTGAGCAAGTATGGTGCTCAGCTTGTTGGCGAAGTGGTTCAGTACGAAAACTCTTATCGGCTTTGCTACATTCGTGGATGCGAAGGACTCCTCATTGGGCTTGCCGAACAACTTGAGAATAAATGACTGGTACAAGATTGCGAGGATCGATGTGGTGTTTTTTAAAATGAAGATGACAGTTCTTGTCCCGACGACGCTTCTGATAATGATCCTCCTTTCGGGTGTCGTATCAGGGCAGCAAAAAGCAACTACGGGCTATGCGCCGGTTAACGGACTAAAAATGTATTACGAGATCCACGGCAGCGGTGAGCCGGTGGTGTTGCTCCACGGCGCGTTCATGGCAATCACGGGCGACTGGAATGATTGGATCAACGAACTCGCCAAGACGCGGAAAGTGATCGCTGTCGAGATGCAGGGCCACGGGCGGACGGCCGACATCAACCGCGACATTACTTACGAAAACCTCTCCGACGATGTGGCCGCGCTGCTCGATTATCTCAAGATCGAACGCGCGGATATTGTCGGTTACAGCCTGGGCGCCGGCGCCGCGATGCAGTGTGCGATCCGCCATCCGGAAAAAGTGCGAAAGGTCGTCAGCATCTCAGCACCTATGAGGCGAGACGGATGGGTCAAGGAAGCGAACGACTTTTGGCCGACATTCACGTGGGAGATCTTCAAAGGCACTCCTATGGAAACCGAATATAAACGCTTGAGCCCGACGCCCGACAAATTCCCCGATTTTGTAAATCACATCAAAGCGATGGCTTTGCGACCATACGACTTTGGCGCCGACAAACTCAAGGCCACCAAAGCGCCGATGTTTTTTATCCACGGCGATGCCGACGGTGTGAGGCTCGATCACATCGCGGA